>Ga0163111_10002967_pt1 | contig 10879 bp, 4 predicted proteins | sample CRUFie1St18metaG_FD_109645 | JGI IMG/M metagenome (GOLD analysis project Ga0163111, IMG submission 109645) | Marine microbial communities from the Costa Rica Dome - CRUD Field 142mm St18 metaG | ecosystem: Environmental > Aquatic > Marine > Oceanic > Photic zone | place: Costa Rica: the Eastern... | reverse complement strand
TCTTCAAGCTGGCAATAGGGGTAAAATCGTTAATGTTATTATGACTTACATCTAAGTACGTAAGAGTCTTCAAGCTGGCAATAGGGGTAAAATCGTTAATGTTATTATGACTTACATCTAAGTTCGTAAGAGTCTTCAAGCTGGCAATAGGGGTAAAATCGTTAATGTTATTATGACTTACATCTAAGTACGTAAGAGTTTCCAAGCTGGCAATAGGGGTGAAATCGTTAATGTTATTATGACTTACATCTAAGTTCGTAAGAGTCTCCAAGCTGGCAATAGGGGTTAAATCGTTAATGTTATTATGACTTACATCTAAGTTCGTAAGAGTCTCCAAGCTAGTAATAGGGGTTAAATCGCTAATACTGTTATTCCATAGATTCAAGTTTGTAAGTTTCTCCAAGCTGGCAATAGGGGTTAAATCGCTAATGCGATTGACCGCCAAATTCAAGTACGTAAGCTTCTTCAAGCTGGCAATAGGGGTAAAATCGCTAATGCCTGTAATACATAGATTCAAATTCATAAGCTTCTCGAAGCTGGCAATAGGGGTAAAATCGCTAATGAGATTGCCTTTTAGATTCAAGTACGTAAGCTTCTTCAAGCTGGCAATAGGGGTTAAATCGCTAATGCTATTTCCCTCTAGATTCAAGTTGGTCAGTGCCTTCAAGCTGGCAATAGGGGTTAAATCGCTAATATTGGTATTCCATAGGTTCAAGTTGGTCAGCGCTTTCAAGCTGGCAATAGGGGTAAAATCGCTAATGAGATTGCCTTTTAGATTCAAGTACGTAAGCTTCTTCAAGCTGGCAATAGGGGTTAAATCGCTAATGCCTGTACTCCGTAGATTCAGGTTCGTTAACGCCTTCAAATTAGCAATGGGAGTTAAATCGCTAATGATATTTGAGTGAAGGTCTAGGAATGTGAGTTGTGGGAGGGACTTACAGAAGGAGAGGTCATGTATGCCAGAGAGGGAGAATACACAACTTGTAAGCTTTTTGAACTGAGGTAGGAGGTCTACTATTAGCCAAAATCCGATCCCTTCTAGGCGTAAATGGGTTACTTCGCCTCCATAATTGGTATGGTAACCTCGTTTGAGATGATAAAATGTAAAGAATTCTGAACGAGATGTCGTATAGCTCTCCTGAACAGTCTTTACATCTAACTCTTCTAGCGGAAAGCCAAGGCGTCGTTCTATTTCTTGTAGTACCAGATGGCCGGGATGCATGCGATGGGGATGTTTGCGGGTGTTGGTAGCAAGGTAAAACATTGGGAGGAGAGAAGCAATGAGGGAGAAGGGGATTTGGGTGGGTGGTTGAGAGGAGATAGGGGAGGAGGAAATAAAAAATCCCGAATCCCTGTTAAGGGGATTCGGGCATTTCACACAGTCATTCGTCTCAGTTTACTTACTGTTACTTTGTTAATACCAATTTATGCGTCTCTTTATGGCTTGGAGTCTGTAGCACGATATAGTACATACCCGCGGCCAGTTGGTTGGCATCAAATCTATACTCGTAGGTTCCTGCATCTTGGGTTTCTTCCTTCGCCACTTGTGCAATCGCACGTCCATTCAGATCGAAGAGAGAAACCGTGATAGAAGTCCGTTCAGGAAGGCTGTATTGAATGGTCGTGGTTTCCGTGAACGGATTTGGATAGGCCGTTAAGTTGAAATCCTGTTGAATTGCTCCGTTAATATCTGTTGTTATATCTTTAATCGTTCCGCCATCCCATTTGAGAGGGGTTACAAAAGGCGTTGCGCGTTCGTGTATTTTGAGGACGTAGCCTTCAGGGATGAAGTTACCATTCGGGCCATATACCTTGATGAAATAGGTTGCACCTGCGGTTGTACCGTTGAGGGTGATGACCTCTGGGTCGGTTCCTGTATGGGTGGAGGATGCCAATAGGGTTTGAGAAGCATCGTATACCTCTACATTTAGGTCGATCTCAAGGTCGGATAGGTAGACGCGAAGGTTATTTCGAGTTGGGTGAGCCGTGAATTGGAAGAAGTCCTCATCACCTGATACACAGATTTGTGCGGTATTCGGTACACCAATATTAGGAAGAGGGGCAGCTGCCGCAAAATTGTCATTCGGCTCGAAATTGTCACGCCCACATGCAGTAGAGATACATTGGCCTGGCTCGAAGTTCCCAACAAAGAACTGGAAGTTCAACCAACCCGTAGAAGCAGTAGCATTGCCCATGGTAACGGTACCATTCTTATAGATACCCGTGAGATAAGCCTTTTCATCAGACAATGGCAGACAGCCTTGGATGAACGTTCTTGCACCTCCTACAGGTACGTATGCCCATACCAATGCACCCGTTGGGTCATACTTTGCAGCTACACTACCATCATAGTAATTAGGGATTGATACAAACGCATTGCCGAGTCGAACCGCCTCCGTGAAGTCAGTCGTTACATTGAGGTAGATATTGTCCAATTCATCTACTTCCAATCCGCGCTTTGTATCCGTACCGCCTACTGTACCCGAATGGAAACGAGGCGTAACAACCTGATGCCAATCTGCAACAAATCCTACCGTCATTTTTCCTAGAAGCACACTACCGATTCCTGTATTGTCATAAGAAGTACCATGTGCCATGATAGTCGGTGCCGTGAAATGTACCGCATAGATATGGTTTCCTTGGTTGTCTACAGCCAATCCTTGGGCTTCCTCATTGCTAGCCGTTGCATATTGCCATGCGTTAAGTGCCATACCTGTGCTGCTATATCGTGCAACGAATACATCCTTTTGTCCCATATTGCCCATATTCGTCGTTCCACCTCCTAGAGATAGACTCCCGCTTGTTCCACCGAAGTAAGCAGAATTCTCGAAGGATCCCATTACGAACACATCTCCATTATTGGCCAATTCTACTTGTTCGATGCGAGAAGCCGTTTCTAGGTCGGATGCTGCACCAACTGCCCAATTGGTTGCACCCGTATTGCCATCCAATTGTGCGAGGAATAGGTCTGCATCTGCATTGGCCGAACTATTAAGCGTAAAGCTTCCCATGGTCATGCTAGAAGCCGTACCCGCCATAGACTCATCGCCGAATGATCCTCCAATCAACACAATCGTTCCATCCAAACTTACTTCAATATCATGTGTCATATCCTCATGAGGAGAGCCATAGCTAACGGCCCATTGTGGGGTTCCATCAGGTGCGTATTTGATCACAAATATATCCTTGCTTCCAGAAGTAGCTGTAAGGGTTGTACTAGCATCAACTACAATAGATTGGGTGAAGCTTCCTGTTACGTAGCTAAATCCTGCTCCATCTACCGTAATTCCCGTAACCTCAACTACAGAACTTGCCGCATCCAAGGTCTTTGTCCAAAGGATGTCGCCCCCTTCGCTATACTTCACCAAGAACATATTGGTGGTGGCATTACCAGGTGTGAGGGTCGTTGCTCCACTGGTTGCCGTATTTCCGATATTCATATTGCCTACGAAAGAACCTGCCGCATAGATATTGCCAATTGGGTCTTTTGCCAATTGTGGGTGTGCTTGGGCTTCTCCAGCTGTAGTGATGTCGCCCCATCCCCAATCGAAGGTCAGACAAGCATCTAAATAGCTTTCATATGCCCCCATATCAATTTCTAGCCCTTGTACCCGTGGGTTTCCTCCTAGGTCTTCAGGGAGCGAATTGATTCCGCTGACTCCTCCATCAATGGCAGGAGAACCTGCAGTTGTGCGGTAGTCCCCTTGGGTTGTTTGGCTACCGTTCCAAATTTGGGTGATGGGATTGGCGAATAGCGGATCTTGGTTGAGGACATTCGTTCCTGTATACCCTCCTTCTACAATCGAGTTATCTACATTGATACTCGCACTGATAGCAGGATTAAGCATTGGACCCGAACCCAATTGTCCCCAAATAATCGAATTATGGATATTGATTACGCTATTGGCACCATCGTTTCCAATTACCTGAGCCGTTCCAGCCGATTTATTTTCCATCCCTCCAAAGGTACAATTGGTAACCTCCATTGTATTCGTACCGTTTGGATGACCTTGAGAGTAAATCGCAGGGGCGTTATTGGCTGTACTACCTGAGAAGATACAATTGGTGAAGTCTACATTACTGATTCCATTAGAAACCGTTGATTCGAAGTAAACCCCTCCTACACTTCCAGCCCAATTTCCTCGGAAGTAGATATTCTCAAAGGTGGCATTTAAGGTTGCGCCAGAAGTGAGCAAGGTATAAATCGCTCCTCCTCGTACAACTGCATTATTTCCGCTAATTTCTCCACCTGAGAAGGTCACATTGATTACGCCATTGTTATCTCCTGTAAAGTAGATTCCTCCCCCAAATCCGAGGGTATAGGTAGCATCATCAAATGCACTATTGTCTTGAACGTTTGTATTAATGAAGGTTGGGCCTGCATATCCACCATTGCGGACATTAATACAGAGTCCGCCACCGAATACCGCAAAGTTTCCAATCATCTCACAATTCTCAATATGAGGCGAACTATGCCCGCTCGTCGCATCGATATAGAGGCCTGCTCCCTTATCATTATGCGTACTTGGATAATCCATAGCTTCTCCTGACTCAATGAAGAAACCGTCAAGGATGGCTGTACTGTCTACATTTTTGGCCGTTACGGTGTGGTAAGCGCCTGCCCCACTAAGCGTAGTAGGATTATATTCAATGTCTCGTTCTGATAGGAGGGTTTCCACTCCAGAGAATCCTCCATAAATGGCTAGGTTCGAACGAAGGTCAAAAGTTGCGTTTGGGTCATTTGTGTAGGTCGGTTGGTATACCCCGAATGCCACCCAAATCTCTCTTACGTTTGTACAAGAATCGGCTGCAGCAAGTGCATCTTGAAGACGGGTAAAGGCATTTGCCCAATCCGTTCCATTATTTTGTCCCGCCCAAGAATTTTGGTTTACATAAATACGGTTGTCAGGGTAGCCTGCACAACAATCTGTATAGAAAGTAACCTCAATGGTATCAGAGATAATGAGGCTATCTAGGCTAGCCGAGATGATATCCGAATTGGCTACATCAGCATCAAGCCAAAGATCATCTGGGGCAATGACATAACTAAGGACATATTCTTTGGTAGAAGCCATAGCAGCAGGAGGAATCGAAAGCGTTGTTCCTGTGGCCAATACCGTAGAACTTCCAACTTCTCTCCATACCCATTCGCCTCCGAAAACCCCACAAGGAATATTCTGCGGATTCAATACCATGGTATCAGGAGAACAGAAAGACGTATCATTGCCTAGAGAGAAATCAGGAATCGGAATCATTTCTATTTGCCGAACCGACATATGCGCTTGTCCCAATCCATTTGCTTGGAAGGGGTAAATCCACATACGGTCGTAACTATCATCTGCCTCGAAATAAGAAACGACATGCTTCGTGTTTTGAGGTACAGCATCTATTTCATTGACAATAAGCTCATTATTCGCGGGTACAGCAGGGATAAGACTCGTCCCAGTATTGAGGGTTACATTGTCTACCAATCGAAAGAAAACATTGTTCAATCTTGGAACACCTGAGTTATGTACCCCAGTCGAATAGTAGGAAGACATAATATATCGAGTTCCAGCAGTTAGGTTTACATTGGTGATAATTCCTTCACCGATAAGACCAGAAGAGTGATCGCCTCGCGCCCACATCCATGCACCGCGTGTACCTACGAAGTTTCCTGTTGTGGATATGTTTCCCATGGTAGGGCTTCCATGGGTTTGTCGCCATCCAGGGATTTGGGTAGTCATATCAAATGTACCTGTATTGGAAGAACACATGCTGGGGTTACAGATAAGGCCACATGCGTCCATAGGGCAATTGGATGCGATATTACAGGCGGAAGGAATCGCATTTTGTGCGAGTAATGGGGGAATCGAAAAGAGCCATATGGCGATAGAGAGAAAGAATACAGTTCTTTTTTTCATTTTGTCCATCATTATTTTGTGGGTTTACTTAGATTGTGGTTATGTGACTGTGTATAGTATTTCAATGGCAAACCTAGCTCCTGAAAGAGGATTTCGAGAGCCAGAATGAGTGAATAGGGCATGAGGAAGGATGAATACGGCAAATCATTGAGGGAGATTCACCTACGGGCGGACGAAGAAATCTAGGGAATGTCTGTATGTACGTACAATGTTTGCTTATACTGTATTCGTTTAGAGAACAAAGAGATCCACATAGATATGCTCGAATTAATCATCGAAACTTTCATACTGAACCGATTGGGGTATGGCCATAGTGCCGAAGACATTGCCCTCCTAAAGGAAATTGGCTATGAGAAATACCTCGAACAACAATTGAATCCCGATGAGGCAGATGACCCTGTCCTAAAGGAGAAATTGGCCGAAGCAAGCTTTCCTATGAATATGGGGCGAGGCAAGGAGGTCGATAAACCCTTGTTTCTATATGAGGCTCCCGTTAAAACCCTTTGGGTGAAAGAGATGGAAGGGCCTGAGTTTGAGCGAAGAGCCGAACGGGCAGTAAATGAGGTCATGTACGTCAGTTTAATGCGAGCGGTTTATAGCAAATGGCAATTGAAGGAGCAGCTCGTGGCTTTCTGGCACAACCATTTTAATGTAAATGTGGAGGCAGATGAGCGCATTCAGTTACTGTTCCCCTTATATGATAAGGTGGTGCGGAAACATGCCTTCGGGAATTTTCGCGCATTTTTGGAAGAGGTGGCTAAGAGTCCTGCCATGCTCTATTACCTGAATAATGCGAGCAGCAAAGCCAGTCCTGCCAATGAGAACTTTGCACGAGAGCTATTCGAACTGATGACCTTAGGGGCAGACCATTACCTCAACCACCTATACAACCGTTGGCGAGAAGTACCAGGAGCATTCGAAGGAAAGGCCGAAGGCTATATCGACGAAGATGTATATGAAGCAGCGAGAGCCTTTACGGGTTGGACGGTAGCTGATGGGAGTGAAGACGAGCGAGGAGGGATTTTGCCCAATACAGGGGAATTCTACTATTTCGAGGGATGGCATGACAACTACCAAAAGCGCGTATTGGGGGTAGAGTTTTACCCCAATGAACCCGCTATGGCAGATGGCAGAAAGGTGCTAGACTTGGTGGCCTATCATCCAGGCACTGCCTTACACCTATGCGAAAAGCTATGCCGACGATTCGTCTCAGACAATCCCTCTGAAGCTCTTATCAAGCAAGCCGCTGATACATGGATGAAACACCAAAAATCAGACAATCAGATTCAAGAGGTAATGCGCACGATTTTACTCTCACAAGAATTCTCGGATTCCTTGGGGAAAAAGCTGCGTAATCCTTTAGAGCTCTTCGTTGCTTTCTGGCGAGCAATGGGCATGGAGTTCAAACCCAATGAAGAACATAGTTGGTTCTTATATTATATGGGCTACCGTCATTTTCGTTGGCCAACCCCTACAGGGCATCCTGATGTAGCCGAACATTGGGTGAATTCTTTTAAGATGTTGACACGCTGGAACCTCATCCCGATGTTGTTTGAGCAAGAGTGGGAAGAGCATCAGGGGGAACGACTGATGGCGATGATTCCTACCGATGCCAAGAGCTGCCATGATATCGTATACTTTTGGAGCTTCAAGATATTGGGCAATGCTTTGCCCGTAGACACGCATGATAAAATTGTAAACTACCTCGCCATGGGAGGAGTTGGAACCGAACCCCCATTCGTAAAAGGCCAAGAACTCGAATATATCATGCTTCAAGTCATTGCTATCATTGCCATGACCCCTCAATTTCAATATCGTTAATCCTCTTCCTCACCTATCAACAGAACCTATTTATGAAAAGAAGAAGCTTTTTGAAGGGATGTACAGCAGGCTTAGCCTTATTTGCCAGTAGCCAATTGAAAACCTTTGCCTCTATGCCTTGGCATACGAATGATGAAGGCGAAATATTTGTGTTGGTATTCTTGAGAGGGGGATGCGATGGTTTAGGATTGGTGGCACCTGTAGACGATAAGTTCTATGCAGGTGCACGTACACCCAGTCTACGGATTGCTTCTGGAGGTGGGCAATCAGGGCTAGCCATCAAACAATCTCTGACCGATGCCGATTTTCGTTTCCACAACCGCGCTGGAGCCTTACACGAATTGTATGAGGATGGCCAATTGGCACTGATTCATGCTTGTGGCCTCACCAATGGAACCCGTAGCCACTTTGAAGCCATGGAATTGATTGAAAAGGGATTGGTGAAGAAGGAAAATACGGCCAAAGGTTGGTTGAGTCGTTACCTTGACCAAACGGAGGTGAAAGGAACCCTTCCTGCCATTGCCGCAGGCGGAAGCATGCCTCTTTCCTTTTTGGGCAATAACCAAGCTGCTTCCCTATATGGCTTGACAGATTACTCGCTCTATTCAGACCCTCGTGCATTGGGCATCCTAAAGTCAATCTATAAAGAGGACAAACAATTGGGGCCAACGGCTTTACGCACCCTCGAAACCATTCAGTATCTAGATAAGAAGGGAGCCAGTAAGAACTATCGGCCGAGTTCAGGCGCAAATTATCCCCAAGGTTGGCATGTAGAGGAGTTGAGTCGGTCCTTAAAAATGCTCGCCCAATTGATTAAGATGGATGTGGGTGTACATGTGGCTACGGTCGATTATGGTGGATGGGATACACATGAAAACCAAGCCTATCGATTCCCCAATTTGGTAAAGGGATTGTCGGATGCAATTGGTGCCTTCTATACAGATGTCTATAGCTATAACAAACGCCTTACGGTGGTAGTGATGAGCGAATTCGGACGTAGGCTTCGTACCAACCGAAGTGGAGGAACAGACCACGGCTATGGCAATGTCATGATGGTACTGGGAGGCAATGTAAACGGCCGAAATATGTATGGCAAATGGCCAGGCCTCGCCACCGAACAATTGAACAATCGGGTAGACCTGCAAGTCACGACAGATTATCGTGCAGTCCTAGGGGAGGTTCTCCAACAACGATTGGGCGTTACGGATGTCGGTAAGGTATTCCCTGATTTTGAAATGGGGGATCGCTTGGGCTTCATTTCGTGATTGGCTGCATAATTTTGTAGCTTTGTTTATATGAGACGCTTACCTATTGGGCTATCTAGCTTTGAACGTATTCGTAGGGAAGGGTATGTATATGTAGATAAAACTCCGTATATCTACAACCTTATCCAGTTGCCCTTTACCTTTTTCGCAAGGCCTCGACGCTTTGGGAAATCTCTTTTGGTGGATACCCTAGAAGTGTTATTCGAAGGGAAGCAAGAACTATTTGAGGGTTTATGGATTTATGATAAAATAGAATGGCGAAGTTATCCCGTCATTCGGTTGGATTTTTCCTTGTTTGAGTATCGAACCGAACGTTTATTCGAGGCAAGTCTTATTCGTAGCATACAATGGATCGGACAAAAGTATGAAGTCGAGGTTATAGGGCTTGGAGTATTGGATCAACTTCATGACTTGGTCAATGCCTTACAACAGAAGTATGAACAGGGAGTTGTTATTTTGATTGACGAATATGACCGTCCGATTAATGCACATCTGACAGATGTTGCAGTTGCGAAACGCTATCAGACGTTCATGCAGCATTTTTATGCGTTGTTGAAAGGCTTAGGAAGCTCTATTCACTTTCTCTTTATTACAGGTATTTCTAAGTTCGCCAAGACCTCTGTTTTCTCTGCCATGAATAACCTGATGGATATTTCCATGCGAGATGCCTTTAATAGTTTGATAGGCTTTACACAACAAGAGGTTGAAACCTATTTCGGAGAATATATTGATGCTTTTGTCACACTTGAACAAACTTCGCGCCCTGATTTGTTGGAGAAGGTACGCCATTTTTACAATGGCTATTCATGGAATGGTAAGGAACGAGTGTATAATCCCTATTCTTTGATGTTCGCATTTGATGACTTGGCTTTCTCTAACCATTGGTTTGAAACAGCTACTCCTTCTTTTTTGATTAAACTTATTAAAGAACGTTATTCTTGGGAGCTAGAACATCCACCGAGTTTATTGGAGTTGGAAGAATATGTGGTCGGGTCTTTTGCGTTTGATAGTTATGACCTAGAACAAATCGACTTAATTACTTTATTGTTTCAGACAGGTTACTTAACCATCCGATTGAAGGAAGGACGAGGGGTATATGCTTTATATACATTGTCTTATCCTAACCATGAGGTGAGAATGTCGTTGAATACGTACATTTTAGGAGCTTTTACGTCTAAAAACCATGGCCAAGATATCATTCCCTTAGCGATGAAGTTACGGAAATGCTTGGTGCAAGAAAATATTCCACAGTTCTTGACAGTCATCCGATCCTTATTTGCTGGCATCCCTTATCTCCTACTAGCGAAATCGAATGAAGCTTATTTTCAGAGTTTATTCTACATGATGTTGACATTACTAGGGGAAAATATGGTACTGGAGAGACTCACAGATAAAGGTCGAATCGATGGAGTATTAGAATTGGATGATAAGATTTATATCATCGAATTTAAGTATAGTATGAAGGGAAGCATGGACTACTTATTGACTCAGGCTATGAAGCAAATGCAGCTTCGGAAGTATCATGAAGTATACGCAGATAAAGAGAAACGTATTATATTGCTAGGTATCGGTTTTCTAAGAAAGGAAACAATAAAAGAGAAGATTGAACTGACGATAGAAGGGCTTTGGCAAGAAGCCTAGTAGATATTATTGGGTAAAGACTCAGCCACGTTGCTGGAGCCCCTACCACGGCTGGTAGTCTTACCCACAACTTTGTTGGAGTCCCTACCACGGCTGGTAGTCTTACCCACAACTTTGTTAGAGCCCCTACCACGGCTGGTAGTCGTACCCACAACTTTGTTAGAGCCCCTACCACGGCTGGTAGTCGTACCCACAACTTTGTTAGAGCCCCTACCACGGCTGGTAGTCGTACCCACAACTTTGTTGGAG
>Ga0163111_10002964_pt1 | contig 10882 bp, 9 predicted proteins | sample CRUFie1St18metaG_FD_109645 | JGI IMG/M metagenome (GOLD analysis project Ga0163111, IMG submission 109645) | Marine microbial communities from the Costa Rica Dome - CRUD Field 142mm St18 metaG | ecosystem: Environmental > Aquatic > Marine > Oceanic > Photic zone | place: Costa Rica: the Eastern... | reverse complement strand
CCAATCAATGGAAGTAAAGGAGAAAATCTAGACATTGAAGAAAACCGATTAAAAAAACTATCTTCAGCACCAAAAACGATTGAAGGCCTAAGAATTACCGCATCAGGAAAGGCATTTATTACACATTCCTCACCTGCTGCTTTACTTCGAGCAGACTTGCTCTCAGATTCCAAGTTGGCTCCAATTGCAGAAATATGTATCAAGCGTTTAACATCCTCACTTGACGAAATTTTTGCAATTCTCTCAGCGCCATCAGCATGAATAGTGTCAAATTTTTGGCGGCCATCTTCCAGTAATATACCAACGCAATTAATTACAACATCAGCACCAACTATTGCGGCACGAACACTTTCATCATTTCGGATATTTGCCAAAATGGGCTCAACTTGCCCAACATCACCATAAGTTCGAACAAATAAAGCTTCATTGGGACGTCGAACAGCCACTCTAACTCGCCAGCCTTGTTTGGCCATCTTGGATGCAATATACCGCCCAATAAATCCTGAACCACCAAATATTGTTACCACATTAGACATCAGTTAAACCTCTATTATTTTCAGCTTGAAATACTAGCTAGATTAGAACCACGCAAGCCCAAACATTATTATCTATAAATTATAAAAAAGTGTACACAAAAGAACAAAACGTGAATATAGTATAAGAATGAAATTTTCAGAATTAAATATAATGTCCAATTTTACCTTTTTAAAAGGTGGATCTAGCCCAGAAGAATACGCACAATTTGCCTCATTAATTGGTTTAGACTCCATTGCAATAGCTGATGAAAATTCTGTTGCTGGTTTAGTACGTGCACATACAGAATTGGAAGAAATTGCAAACCAAGTAAACAAACGTAAAAATTTTGAAAAAAAATATGGAATTATAGGGCCAACTAAAGAACACCCGATAGAATATCCATCTTCTAATATATATAATATAGCCAGACTTATACCGGCAACATGTTTAATACTTCGTGATCAAGTAACAATTACAGCCATACCAAAAAATAAAAACGGATGGAGCACACTAACCAAACTTTTATCTATCGGAAACTTACGAGCTCCAAAAGGAGAATGTCATCTAAAACTAGCAGATATTATACAAGAAATTAGAAATACATATCTTTTATTGCACCCACCCCAACCAGACGACAAATGTGATAGTAATTCTGATTGGATTGCAAAGATTAAACCGCTTGTCTGCTATTTTCCAAAAGACACCTTTCTACTTCTTAGTCCAAAATACAATGGAATGGACTTAGATTATTTTTCAAAAATAGACCAATTATCAAAAAAACTAGAAATCCCTCTTTTAGCATCTGCCTCACCAATTATGCACAAAAGTGAAAGAAGACAATTAACCGATATATTAACTGCTATAAGAATGAAAAAGAAAGTGCAAAATTTAGGTAAAGATGCCTTAACAAATGCAGAACAGAAAATGAGAGATGCGAAGAGTATATATTCTTTATTTAAAAAATACCCTGAAGCAATAAAAAATGTAAACAACATAACAAAGAACTGCTCTTTTTCATTAAATGATTTAAAATATGAGTACCCATATGAAACTTCAAAAATGGAAACTGCAAAGCAAAAACTGCAACGTTTGACCTATGAAGGCTTGTCCTATCGATATCCAAAGGGAGCATCAGAAAAAGTACTAAAACTCTTAAATCACGAATTAAATCTTATAAATAAGTTAAAATATGAACCTTATTTTTTGACAGTACATAATATTGTAAATTTTGCCAAAAATCGTGGCATCCTTTGCCAAGGACGTGGTTCAGCTGCAAATTCTGTTGTATGTTATTTATTAGGTATAACATCTGTTTCTCCAGAAATTGGAACAATGGTTTTTGAAAGATTTGTGTCCGAAGCGCGTGAGGAACCACCAGATATAGATGTAGATTTTGAACATGAACGGCGTGAAGAAATAATTCAATATATATATCAACACTATGGCCGCAATAGGGCAGGAATCTGTGCAACCGTGATACATTATCGCAAGAAACGAGCACTTAGAGAAGTTGGGCAAGTAATGGGTCTTGATGATGGAACTATTAGCCTATTATCAAAACACCTTTCAGGCTGGGGAGAAAGTCCTGACAAAAAAAAAGAATTAGCGAAACTTGGAATCAACATAAACAAAAAACATCTAAATAAAATCTTATCTTTAGCAAAAAAAATACAAGGGTTTCCTAGGCATTTGTCTCAACATGTTGGTGGTTTTATAATCACCCAAGACGCACTGGATGAACTAGTTCCAATTGAAAATACAGCAATGAAAGATAGAACTGTAATTTGCTGGGATAAAGATGACATCCAGTCACTTGGCATATTAAAAATCGATATTTTAGCTCTTGGAATGCTTACGTGTATTAAAAAAGCCTTTAATTTAATAAATAAACATCACTTCATAAAACATAATTTATCAACTTTGCCAAAAGAAGATAAAAAAGTCTATGAAATGCTCTGCAAAGCAGACAGCATTGGTGTATTTCAAGTTGAAAGTCGAGCACAAATGAATTTTCTACCAAGAATGCGCCCACAGTGCTTTTATGATTTAGTAATCGAAGTTGCCATCGTCAGGCCTGGACCTATTCAAGGAGATATGGTTCACCCATATATAAGAAGAAGAAGTGGAAAAGAGAAAGTAACCCTACCCTCAGATGCATTAGGTAAAGTTTTAAAAAAAACACTTGGCGTCCCACTCTTCCAAGAACAAGCAATGCAAATAGCGATAATTGGTGCTGACTTCACTCCTGATGAAGCAGATAGATTACGCCGTTCACTTGCAACTTTCAAAAAGCATGGAAATATCTCAGATCTTCGGTCAAGATTTCTCAAAGGTATGAAAAAGAATGGTTATGGTGATAATTTTTCCAAAAATTGCTTTGACCAAATAGAAGGCTTTGGTTCCTATGGCTTTCCTGAAAGCCATGCTGCTAGTTTTGCCTTTTTAGTTTATGCATCAGCATGGTTAAAATATCACCACCCTGGAATATTTGCATGTGCTTTATTAAACTCACAACCAATGGGATTTTATGCACCAGCACAAATTATTGATGATGCAAAAAAACATGGTGTTAAGGTGCAGCCAGTAGATATAAACAACAGTTTTTGGGATAACATAATGGAAAAAAATGCCACTGGTGGTTTAGATTTAAGACTGGGCTTCAGACAAGTTCGTTCCATCAACAAAACTGACAGTGAAATAATTACCAAACTACGTGGCAACGGATATCAAACGATTGAAGATGTTTCGAGAAGAGGAGGCATTAAACCACATATATTACATATACTTGCTAATGCTGATGCTTTTGCAAGTTTAAAAATTGCAAGACGCCAAGCAATTTGGCAAGCAAAAGCAATAAAAAACAAAAGATTATTGCCGTTATTTTCTAAACATTGGGGAAATGAATTATTAAATGAGCCATCAGTAAAACTACCGGAGATGACTTTAGGTCAAAATGTTGTAGAAGATTATTTTGCACTTAAGCTAAGTTTACGGATACACCCAGTTGCATTATTAAGGCATAAATTGACACCAGGTTATCCAGCAATTAAAGGAGCTCCAATTTAAACCGATAACACAAATAATTAACAAACATCATAATAAAAGTTGAAAAATATGACCTTGCCATTTATAAAATTTAGTGAAGCAGATCAAAAATTGAACTGGTTGGATTTAATCCAAGATTTAAAAGAAGGACACCTTCTGCCTAAAGCTCAAGTACATGATGTCTTCATGAATCAGAAAACTAAGAACATTCTATCAAGACATGCTTGGATTGATGGTTTGGGCATAGCAGTCAAAACAGCTACTATATTTCCTCAAAATACTGAAGATAGTAAAATAAATGGACTATTAACCTTGTATTCTAATTTAAATGGCCTCCCCGAGGCTCTTGTTGATTTTAAATTAGTAACGAAGTGGAAAACTGCTGGTGATAGTCTTTTGGGAGCCTCAAAATTAGCCAGACCTGAAAGTAAATACATCTTAATAAACGGAGCGGGTACCGTTGCCGAATCTCTTATAGAAGCATATCACGCACTTTTTCCAAACGCCGTCTTTACTGTTTGCAACAGAACTAGAGACCGAGCTCAAGAATTAACAAAAAAAATGTCAAAAAAATATAATGTTAGACTGGGCAAAGCCTTAAGCAAGGAAGTCCCGGATGCCGATATAATTGCAAGTGCTACTATGGCAGAAAACCCAATATTTAATGGTGATTGGTTTAAACCAGGACAACATATTGACCTTATTGGAGCATATAAGCCAAATATGCGAGAAGTTGACGACAAAACATTAATCAGGTCCAAGATATTCGTTGATAGTAAAGATACAACAATCAACCATATCGGAGAATTAAAAATACCAATCAAAACTGGCGCAATAAAACAAAGTGACATTATTGCAGATTTCTACGATCAAAATAACAACTATCAGAGGAAATCGAACCAAGAAATCACACTCTTTAAAAATGGCGGTGGTGCTCACTTAGATTTAATGACCGGTAAATATATTTTAAAGACTGTAGGCTAATCTATTTGAGAAATTACAGCTCTGACCACTGGAATGCCTGTTCCATTTACAGACGAACATATTAATATTTCTGGATAAGCTGCTACATGAGCTCTTAAATTTTCTTGTACCTTTGCAAAAATACTTTTACTATCTTTTTCCTTAACTTTATCTACCTTTGTCAAAATAAGTTGAAAAGTTACTGCGGCTTTATCTAGCAAGGACATTATTTCAATATCTACAGATTTTATCCCGTGTCTTGCATCAACTAAAATAAAGGCACGTCGAAGGTTTTGCCGACCAGCCAAGTATGATTTTAATAATTTTTGCCACTCATTAACAACTTTAATTGGAGCATTTGCGTACCCATAGCCAGGAAGATCAACAAGATAGTAACTACCACTCAAGTCAAAATAGTTAATTTCTTGGGTTCTACCTGGTGTGTTCGATGAGCGCGCAAGCCCTTTTTGATTTGTTAATGCATTAATTAAAGAAGACTTTCCAACATTTGACCTGCCAGCAAAACATACTTCTACTCGATCTGGATTGGGCAAACCTCCCATTCCCACAACACCCTTAATAAAAGAACAATCATTTGCAAATAATTTTCGCCCTTTTTCAATTAAATCACTCTCCATTTTTTCAACAAATGGAAAAGAATTTATCATCTTAAGATCTCCAACTTATCCCCCAAAGCGACTCTGCCTGTCTTTGTAACCACTGCATAAACCCCAAAGTCTTGATGTCCCCTGGAATTTAAGGCTTTCAGTGTATCAGCATCTCTTACTCCAGTATTCGGGTTTGCGGTTGTAGCCAAGCATCGCTCTATCCGCTCCTTAACATGCAACTCAACTGTTCCTATTCTTAAATCCATACCAATCCACTCAAATTCTTCCCATGGAACCAAGCCATCAAACCATAAATTTCCTCGCCATCTCAAAGGACTAATCTCACAGCCTAGAATTCGCCCAACCTCACGGTTACTACTAAGGTTATTTAACGAAATAGAAGCATAAGGAGTGTCAGTTAAACCTCTTTTTGGCAATTCATAAATACCGGCCGGTAAGGCGCGATCCTTTGGACAGATAGGAATCACCCATTCTAAAAATTTTTTTTGATCCCCTATATTGTTAGGTTGAAATTTAAGATTTCCAATCTTTGGGTGGCTTAATGTAAGTTCTTGACTGTATTCATCAAACTTAGCGTTAATTGCCATTAATTCTGGAGCTTTCGACCCACGAGAAAAATTCAAACAAGACATCCAACCTTCATTATCCGATTCTTTATTAGATGAATCATGCAAAACTCCCCAATGACGATCCCATGGCATAGCTTGCCCTATGGTTAAATCTGCATAATTTAATTCTTCTCTACCGTGACTTTTTAAAGGGTGGCGCCAAATATTTTTTAATACTCCACTCACTTATTTTCCTTTTTTTTGGTAAATCTAAAATTTGCTAATATATTACCGAGGACATCTGGCTTTACCCCCTGTGTTCTCATTATCGTATATTGCTGAATGAAAGTAATAGTATTGTTTGCGACCCAATAAATGACGAGCCCACTCGCAAAACTACCCAACATGAACATAAAAATCCATGGCATCCATGCAAAAATCATGGCTTGAGTAGCATCTGTCGGGGCAGGATTCAGCTTTTGCTGCAACCACATTGTTACTCCCATTAAAATTGGGAATACACCAATCGAAAGAAGAGCAAAGATTGAGAAAGGATCAGGTGTACCCCAAGGGAGTAAACCGAACAGATTCAGCCAACTTGTAGGGTCTGGAGCACTTAAGTCTTTAATCCAACCGAACCAAGGCTCGTGACGTAAAGCCAAAGTCACAAAGATAACCTTATATAGTGCGAAAAAAACAGGAATCTGTAGTAAGATAGGTAAACAACCAGCTGCAGGATTTACTTTCTTTTCTTTATAAAGCTTCATCATTTCTTTTTGCAAAGAAGCTCGATCATCACCTGCCCGCTCTTTAATTTTTTCCATCTCGGGCTGCAGCTCCTTCATACGAGCCATTGAAACATGGGACTTGTAGGCCAGAGGAAATAAAATTGTTTTAATGATTAAAGTTAACCCAACGATGGACCACCCCATATTTCCAATAATACTATTTAACCAAAATAATACTTGGAAAATTGGCTTTGTGAGAAAGAAAAACCAACCCCAATCAATACTGTCTACAAATTTCTCGATATTGTGTGATTTTTCATAAGCATTTATAGCAGCCCATTCTTTAGCCCCGGCAAATAAGTTTGTCTCCACCGAATAAGAATTAGTAGGCTGAATATCTACAACAGGATATCTAAACTCTGTTTGATATGTATCACGCTCAGCGGAATATTTGGCTGCTGTCTGAAAGGAATCACCCCGCCTTGGTGCTAAAGTGGTCATCCAATAATGATCTGTAAAGCCTATCCATCCACTTGCCATAACATTTTTTTCTTCTAGGTTAGCACGTTCATTCACAGAAAATTCAAAATCTTCTAAGTCTGAATAATCTAGTTCATCCAATTCACCATCTTGAAATCTGACAATCCCTTCATGTAAAATAAAAAATCCCCGCATATCGGGTTCACCTTTTCTTGCGATTATACCATAAGGACGCATTCTAACTGTATTGTCGGTATTATTTTCAACAGTTTGCCTTATCGAAAATAGATAATCTTCATCAATCGCAATATCTCGCCTGAAAGTAAGTCCCGCATTGTTATCCCAAGTTAATGAAACTGGTGTGGACTCCGTTAACCGGGTGTTCCCATCTATATTCCATTTCGTACTAGCACCGGGCACTTCGTCAAAGTTCAATGAACCCGCTGGTGCCCAACCATACATGGTAAAATAAGCATTTGGAGCTCCCGCTGGTGATAGCAAAGTTACCTTTTCACTTTCATCATTCAATCTGACATTATAATCTAAAAGCTGTAAGTCATCTATTCTCCCACCAGTTAAAGAAATTGAGCCACTCAACCTCTGAGTATCTATTATAATTCTTTCTGATTTCCCAAGTGCTAACTCGCGACTTTCTTCTTTACTAATTTCAATAACAGGAGTGGACACACCCTCTAAATTTGATTTTATGTTCAAAGAATTCTGCGCGTTAGTGTCAACACTTGATAAATTTTCGACTTGGGAAGATGGTGGAAATATATAAAGCCATACAACCAAAACTACACAACTCAATATAGTTGCTAAAATTAAATTCTTATTTTGTTCATCCATAAAAATGCCTTACAATCATTTTAATCTCCCGAGCCTTGAACAACCCTAGAGCAAAAAGGTCAAGAGAGTTTCAATAGCCTTAATGACTTCAAAGAGTTAGAATTAGGAAGTAAATAACTCATTATTTTAAATTATACCAATCATAATCCTATTTTACTGAGTAAATTGATTATTTATTTCTAAATTTTTAAAATCAAAAAGATTATTATCTAAAAGATGACTTGGGCGTGTATTCAACAGGCTACGAAACATAACCTGTTTCCTACCTGGGGTGCGATTTTCCCACTCATTCAACAACTGCTTAACCTGCTGCCTTTGCAGCCCATCTTGACTACCACATAAATCACAAGGAATTATTGGGAAATTTAAAGCTTTAGAAAATTTCTCGCAATCAATTTCAGAAACAAATGACAACGGGCGATATAAAAACAAATCCCCCTCTTCATTAAGTAGTTTGGGTGGCATACTAGCCAAACGGCCACCATGAAACAAATTCATAAAAAAAGTTTCTAAAATATCTTCTCGATGATGCCCCAAGACAATAGATGAGCATCCTTCTTCACGAGCTATTCTGTACAAAATACCCCTACGTAGCCGTGAGCACATAGAACAATAAGTTTTACCCTGAGGTATCTTTGATTTAACTATAGAATAAGTATCCTGATACTCTATCCTATGCGGTATCGAATTCCGCTCCAAAAACTCAGGCAGTATTCTGGAAGGAAACCCTGGCTGACCCTGATCAAGATTGCATACTAGCAACTCTACAGGCAGCAACCCTCTCCACTTTAATTCATATAACAATGCAAGCAAAGTGTAACTATCTTTACCTCCAGACACACAAACAAGCCATTTTGCGCCGGGCTCTATCATACCATAGTAATCAATTGCCTCCCTAGTTTGCCTTATTAATCGTTTTCTCAGTTTTTTGAACTCGATTGTATTAGGCGCTTTTTCAAATAACGGATGAATATCTGAGTGATTATCGAACATGAGTCTCTTTCTCCGGCACAGGATCATAGCCCGATTGGGCAAGGGGATTACATCTACTGACACGTTTAAATGCCAACCAGGATCCTTTTATAATCCCATGGGTTCGCAGTGCTTCAATAGCGTATTCTGAACAAGTTGGTTGAAATCTGCAATTTTTTCCAAGCCAAGGACTAACAAAAATACTATAAGCTTTAATTGGTATTATTATGACATGTAAAAGTAGATTCATCAGCTATTTATATTATGTTTATTCATTAAAATTAACAATATTTTCGTTCATCTAGCATTTATTTTTCTGAATGTAACTTAATCAAACCATTTCTTAAATCTTTAACCATTAAACTAAATTTATTATCAACCGTTTGGTCTTGTCTACCAATTAAAACATAGTTCCAACCAACTTTCCCAAATTCTGGTATCACAATTTTTGCAATTTCTCTTAATCGTCTTTTGGCTGCATTCCGAGACACCGCATTTCCAACTTTTTTTGAACAAGTAAACCCCACACCAATTTTCGAGAGGGAATCAGATCTTTCTCCTGCTTGCAAAACAAATGCTTTAGAATGAAATACATTTCTACTTGCAATACTAGTAAAGTCTTTTCTATTTCTTAATCTTACAATTAATTGCTCTGTCATCACATCTTCTGAGATATTAAGATAAGCTTAGCTAATCTTCTATACCCATCAATTATCATTTAAGGTCAGGCTGATAATGACTTTCGGCCACGAGCTCGCCTAGCATTGAGGATTTTTCTACCAGCTTTTGTGGCCATGCGAGAGCGAAATCCGTGTCTTCGCTTGCGAACAAGATTACTAGGTTGAAAAGTTCTTTTCATTTTATTCTCCTAAAACAGGACTTTTGGAAAGCTTTAAGTCTTAATCATATAATTTAGATCGCTTACTTAGGCTCACTTTTTAGTGAAGTCAATTGATTTGCTGACAATAAAACACTTACTAGTATACGACTACTACCTATATATATACAAAAGAGTTGTTTATGAACTGTTTAACAAGATAAATTAATTTAAGCTATCACGACTCAGGAAAAAACGTTAATAAATATCAAATATGAGAAGGCCTTAAACCATTGCTATCAAAACAAATTCTTTTTCCTTTAATTATTGTTATCGTGGCATTTTTTGGCTTTTTCTTCTTAAAAGATTTTTTATCTTTCGAAACACTCAATCAAAATCATGAGGCCATATTGAATTTCAAAGATAATAATTATTGGATCACTGTGCTAATTTTTGTTATCTCGTATATAATATTAGTTACTTTTGCTTTGCCTGGATCACCCATAGCTTCTTTAACTGGTGGATTTTTGTTTGGATTGGGTTTTGGGACTTTCTTAAATGTGACAGCCGCAACTAGTGGAGCCACATTAATTTTTTTAGCAGCAAAGTATGGCTTTGGTAAAAAACTTACTCAAAAAATTGATACGTCAGATGGGTCTGTAAAAAAATTTCGCGATGGTATAAGAAATAATGAATTAAGTTATCTTTTCTTAATTCGCCTCATTCCAGTTATCCCTTTTGCAGTTGCTAATATAGCTCCAGCATTATTAGATGTCTCGTTAAAGCGGTTTTTTCTAACAACATATCTTGGAATTATTCCTGGCGGAGCAATCTTTACCTGGATGGGAGTTGGATTAAGTGAGATTTTTGCAAAAAACCAAAAACCAAACTTTAACATAATATTTGAACCCTACATAATTGGTCCACTATTAGGTCTCTGCATGTTGTCTCTTATCCCTGTGATCTTAAAAAGAATTGGTTTAATCGAAAATTAAATTTAACTTGGACCAATTTCAAAGCTATATCATATTTTACACATTAATTGTTGCAATAATTGGCTGGCGCGTCTACATCGCTCGTGTAAGGACCGATAGCTCAGCTGGATAGAGTACCTGACTACGAATCAGGGGGTCGGGGGTTCGAATCCTCCTCGGTCCGCCATTCGCAAAAATAGAATTGGAAATAAATTTACAAAAATTTACGATTTTCTTGATTATTTGATTTTTAAGGATACCTCTAGAGGATGACACATCCAAAAACAATAAAAACCCAGTGCGGAATAGATAAATACCATCTTTTACGTAAGAAAAAAGGTGCTTTGAGTAGAGTTCGTTT
>Ga0163111_10002963_pt1 | contig 10882 bp, 14 predicted proteins | sample CRUFie1St18metaG_FD_109645 | JGI IMG/M metagenome (GOLD analysis project Ga0163111, IMG submission 109645) | Marine microbial communities from the Costa Rica Dome - CRUD Field 142mm St18 metaG | ecosystem: Environmental > Aquatic > Marine > Oceanic > Photic zone | place: Costa Rica: the Eastern... | reverse complement strand
TTTTATAGTATTTTTTGGGATCACCAAAAGGTGCTAACCCCATAACTTTGTACTCTCCTTCGTTAGGTTTAAATCCTAAATAAGCAGTAACTGTTGAATAAAGCATTCCTAGAGAATGGGGAAAATTTATTGAGGTAATTTTTTGTATACTATCGTCTATTCCTCTAGATATAGTAATAGTCTCCCATTCACCTACTCCATCTACTGTAAGTATAGCTGCATTTTTATAAGGACTAGTTAAGTAACTAAAAGCTGCGTGGGATAAATGATGATCAGTATACCTTATTAAGCCTCTATATTGGAAATGACGTTTAAGAAGATTTTTAGGAGAGTTAAAATAATAATTATAAAGAAAAATAAACCTATTTTTGAGAGTCTTAAAAAAGAATTTGTTAAAAGTTTTAAGTACCCTATCTTTTTTGATTTGAGGTTTTTCATACCAACATACTTCATCTATTTCGTTTATATCTTGAATACCTGCTTCTGATAGTACATAAGCTATAGCGTTAACAGGAAAGCTATCATCATGTTTTATTTCTGTAAACCTTTCTTCTTCAGCAGCTGCTATTACTTTACCATCTAAAACTATACAAGCTGCTGAATCGTGGTAAAAAGCTGATATTCCTAATTGTATCATCTTGGATTTTTTACTAGTCTAAAATTACATGCTGGTCTACCGTTTATGATTGGCATACCAAATTCATCGTATTCTATAGTTTTGACTTTTGTTTTTTTATTCTTAAAACGGCCTACTAAAATAGTATCACCTTTTTTTACGTCTATTTTTATCATTTACTCCAAACTTACTGAGTTTATACCATGCTCTTTCGTGAAAGTAGTATAAAATCATTTTAGTTATTATCTCTATTCCTCCGATAGCTGCTCCTATTGAAAGACTACCTGTTATAAACCAAGATAGTAAAAAAGTATCTAAAGTGCCAAGAATTCTCCAAGTAATTGTCTTTAGTATATGTCTTTTTTTACTAACCATCTAATTTATAATTTTCCGTCTTTACGCATTTCTGCTCTTATGTTGGTAGCAGATACTTCTTTTATATCGGAAGGTGGGACATGCTCTATAACTTTATAACCTACTCCTCTTCCATAATTTACTGATTCTATATCAGGTATTATACTAATAAATATTCTTCCTTCTTGAATTAAATCATCTAATTCTTTTTGAAGATTCATTAATACTTCATGTGGTGTCCAAGGTTGATTTTCATTAGGTTCAACATCACGTATTGCTATCCATACGTTTTTACCTTCGTTTAATCTTTGATCTATTAACCACCTATGGCCTTTATGCCATGGTTGCCAACGACCTATAAACATACTAAATTGTTTCGATTCCATCGTTTCTATTTAAATTAATTGCTATAGCTCTTCTACCTGGTTTTTTAGGATCCATATCGTTGATTAAGTATCTAGGACCTCTTTCTATACCCATTACTAACTTATCAAAAGGAATATCGTTACTTACTAATTCCTTAACTGTATGATTATATAGCCACTCAGGTCTTGCTGTTGTAAGTACTATCATATGGCCTTCTTCTTTTGCACTTTTTAAATAATCTACAGTAGAAGGAATAGGTTCAGCTTTTGTATTTTCATAAGTTTCAAACTTTCTATATTTTAGTATAGTTCCATCTATATCTACGAAATATGTCTTTTTTTTCATATTTTTAATTTATTATTAAAAAGGGGTAATTAGATAATAAAAAAGCATGTACACTATGTCCATTATCGTGGTAATTATCGAATATTGCATTTATTTTATCTGCGTTTTTTTGCAAATAAAGAGAGTTGTATAAGTTAGCATGTAAGTTAGCTCCTTCATTATTATGAATAAATAAATCATCTTGATTAAGACACATCATATCATTGATAACTATAAGTTGTTCTCTAATTAAACATACTGGTTTTAGACCAATATTATCACTTACCTCTTTAACTTTTATACTATTTTTTAACAGAGTTTCTTTATTATAATTGTAATCAGTCCTTAATAATACTACTGCATCGTAAGAAAAATTATACTAATTTCATACTCTTCTTTTAATCTTACAACTTTATTAATATGGTAACATGCTTTTGCTACTCTAAGATTATGTACTAAAGGTTTTACCTTTATAGTAGTATCATCCTCAAAGTTACTTTTTTTAAATTTACTATCAGAATTTGATATTTTTATTTTATCAATTCCTGCTGAGATAAAGTAATCAAAAGTTTCGTGTTCTACTAGATCTTCTAAAAAATCTAATTTTCTTATTAAACCATAATAACACAGTGCTATTTTCATATTTTTAATTCCTGTCTTATTATATCTAAACTTTGTTTAGGTGTATCATCTGATGTATTAATATCAAGATAATTAAAACTAGGTGCTTGATAACCTAATACATGATATTCTTCTCTACCTCTAATTTCATTATTGTAATGTACATATATTTCTTTTATTTGCCAATCAAGCATTTTTTTAAATTCCTCTCTTTGATCTAAATAAGGAGAAACTAAAGATACTATAACGTCTTTTCCTTGGTTATGTAAATAATGAGCAATTTTTTGAGCTGCATCAATATTAGCTATTCTACCTTTCATAGAATAATCTTTATTATCAAATAATTCTCGCATTTCATCCCCATCTATTCTGTAAGCATGAGGTAATGCTTCTTTTTTAAGTAAGTCGGCTAGTACTGTTTTTCCTGAGCCTGGTTGACCTGTAAACCAATATATCATATTAAACTTTTTTGTTCTTTAAATAAGTGCCACATATTATGTTGAATAAAATTAGCGTTTCCTAACTCTGATAGTTGTTCTAATAAAACACTATGCAATGGATGTTTTGGATCTGCTACATTTCTTTCTATATACCATTCTTTAGACTGATGTCTCCAATCTTGAATAGACCTATACATTATAGTAAATTTAGTACCCTTAAAAATATTTCTTATAAGTTGTTTAAATTTAACCATTTCATGTACGTTATAATCCTGAACTACAAAAGATAAAGTAATGCTATTTAAATTTAATTTAGCAATAAATTTTAAATTATCCAACAATTTTACCCAATTTCCGTTCAATCTGGTTTTATTTTCATAAGTATCTTTAGTTGCTGCATCTATTGAAACTTCAGCAACATTTACAAATGGGTGTATAGATTTCATAGTATCCCACATTTCTCTATTCCACATACTTCCATTAGTAGCTAAAAATATATTTTTTAACTCAGGATAATTTTTAGGATTAAAATTCTGTAAAAACTGTCTAAATGCGTTAGAATAAAATGGATCTCCACTTCCTGTAACATGAATAGCTTGAACTGTTTTTGCAAATTGTTTATTTATACTTTTAATGATATCAGTAACCCTTTTGTCTTTTTTATTTGGTATAGTCTGAAGTCTACAAGATGGACATTGGTAATTACAACTTAAATCAAAATTAAAATAAATTAATCTAGGATAAATTTTCCATTCAAAATTATCTATTTTATATTTTTTTAAAAATACCTCTTTTTTATAGAACATTTCAAAATATTCCGTATGTGTATATTTTGATTTATGTTTACTGTCTAATTCATCTTTACTTGAATTTACTATTTTAGATAAGTAGGGACATCTTTCTTTAGAGCAGTATTTATATTCTCCTTTAAGAATGGATTCTCTTATTTTAGTGTTTAGATCATTAAACCATATAGATTTTAAATCATCATGAGATTCTATTTGAGTTGCATTGTCTAATTCCATCCAGTCAGGGCAGCAAAACCAAGTTTCACTATCAAAAACCATAAAATCCTCGAATGGTGCTCTACAAACAAAATCTTTGATCTCCATTATATATAATTATCCTGTTTACCCTCTTTTCTATACTTATTAGCTGGTGTGGTGTAGAAGAAAAGGTCGCTAAATTTTATATCTAAATCCCAAGAATTAATACACTTAACTACTTTAGATTTTATTCCGGAATATAGATCCTCATAGTACGTAATAGGTATATTCCACTCTATCCCATAGTCCATTATTTTATTATGATTTTGAACTACTGAGTTATAGAGTTTATAATCGAAAGGTACTTCTTCATACCAGTATTTAAATGGCCAGTTACCGTCTGGATAATGAAAGGTATTGTATGAGTAACTTTCGTATGTTTTTTGTATGTTTTTACGAGTAAGAAGTATTACTCTATCAAAGTTATCTTTATATGAATTATAAAAATCTCCTTTGCTATTGTCGTATCCTTCAGGTACTTGAAAAACTAATGATTTAACTACCGATTTCTTTCTTAGTTCAAAAGGGTATTTAAAATTTTGACGTTGTAGCCCATAATTAAATGGTTCCCCATACGGATAAAGTTTTAAAATTTTACTTAACGCTCTATTCAGTATGGTGGAACCACTTCTAGGGGAAGCTAAAATGAGAATTTTCATTTAGCTACCAGATTTTACTGCTCCTCTATTTTTGGAACAATTTCCTCAGGAGCTCTATCAACTGTAGTTGAATCGATCTCTGGAGAGACTTTTGCTTCAACAACTGGTTCTACAACAGTAGTTTCAGGTGTTATTGCTTGACTCTCTTTTTTTGGAGGATCACATGCTAACAACATTGTTAATGCAAATAAAAATAATAAATTTTTCATAATAAAAATTTTAATTAGTATATTCTGCTAAAAGTTTTTCTACATGAGTTTTAGCAACCTCATAATTAACAGGTCCTGATTCATCTTCATATTGAACTGGATCAGGTCTGCCTAATTTTATAAAAGCTTCTATTCTTTCTACAGAAGAAGCTGATTTATAATCAGAATTACCGCTTGGATAAGGTTTATATGAAGTATTAGTTCTTCTATAAACTTCATCAAAAGATAAACCTAAAGTATTACAACTTTTTTGACCATCTTCTAATATTCCAAACTTATCTATATCTAAGTAAGGAGTTAAAAACTTAACTCTTTCAGCATCCCAATTACCTACTTGAAATGCTTCCATATCAGCATCTCTAAATTCTTGTCTACAGTCAGGATATATAGCATGATCACCTGCATGAATACCTAAACTGATAAAAGTATCTTCTTTTGTTTTATTAGCTATAGATAAAGCTACTGCTTGAGTTAACGAAGAAAATATTTTATTTCTATTAGGAACTACAGTTTCTTTCATATTATCCTGTTCATAATGCCCTTCCGGAACATCACTACCTCCATCTACTAAAGCTGAATCTAGTAAATTTACTAATCCATCTAATTTAATAACTTGGTAATTGACTGGATTATATTGCAATTCAGCAATTAATGCATCTGTTTCAGGTTCTTGACCTACTATTTTATTACAGTTAGAATTAATATAATCTACTAACTCTCGAGCTCTTTCTAACTCTACTCTATGCTTTTGACCATAATCAAAAGATAATGCTGTTACGTTATACCCTTCTCTAAGTAAATGTAACAATAATGTAGAAGAATCCATTCCTCCACTTAATGATAATACTGCGTTTTTCGCCATAATATAAAAAATTAAAAATATGCCAGGTATGTTTAGGATATAGGCAAATCCTTCATTGAACCTATACTTTGTTCAATTCTTTTATACGAGTTTAAATAGTTTTTGAGTGACTTATAACTCTTTTCGTTACCATCATTTAACATGTATTCAGCTACTAATTTGAGAGCTTGAGAAAAATTACCTGGGTAACACATAGTTTTTATATAAGGAGTATTATTTTTGCCTTTAATTACTCTCTTATAAATAACATAACCTCCTACCTGGGATCTTACTATAAAAAAAGGTTCTATAGCAGGATCTTCAATAAGGGTATCTCCTTTTGGTATTGAATTAGGTTTTCTTAACATCTTGTTTGATAAATTTTTTTAGTTCTGAAGGATTCATTAATCCTACTTTCTTATTATAAGCTCCTTCTTCATTAACTACTACTGTAGCCGGAATACTCATAATTTTAAAATTAGCAGCAATACCTGTAACGTCATTATCTACGTCTACTTCAACAAAGTTATAGTTTTCTTTTAATTCTTCTTTAACTTCATTAAAAAACGGAGTATAGGTTTTACAAGGTCCGCACCAATCAGCATAAAACTTTATAACATCTTTCATAATATATAATATAGTAAATAATATTCAGAAAAACAACTAATTCTCCCTTCTTTCTTCAGGTTTATAGAATTTTATTCTTTCATGCCATATAGGAGATGCTAAAAGTACTCCAGCTTTAATTTCTCCTTCTTTCTGCTTTTGAAATACATGAGACATCCAAGTTTGTTCGAAAGGATGTTCCCATTTAGTGTCTATAAAAACTTTTTGATTACCTTTTTTCGACATTATCATAGGCCAGTTAGTATATGTAATTTCTCCATCTATATAAGCTACATCTACATGGTTATTTATAACATTAAACTTAGTTCTAGGAGCATTATCATCTCTACCTGTAATAGGTAGCTGATCATAGTCAGGCCAGTATTTAGTTCTTACATCTTGTGGTACATTATACCAGCTTGTTTGTATATTATTATCCCAATAAACTTCAGTAAATGACATTTTTAAATAATCATACTCTTCTTTGAGCATTATTTCATGCAATCTCTGATATAAATTAGGAATATACTTTCTAAATCCGTTTCTACAGAATTTACCATCTAAACTAGGAGGGTTAGACGTCATATCATCTTCAAAAAAGAAATAATAATCAGCATCTGATTTATGAAAATGTTCTGCGGCTGCTTGTCTACCTCCGCATATACCTTTATTTCCTTCTAACCAAATATACTCAAAATTATATTCTTCTGCTATTTCTTTGTTATCTTGCTGAGCTGTTGTATCAGTAGAATTATCTATAAGTACTAAATGTGGTTTTTCTAACCATTCTGGTACTTTTTTCATTGATTCTATAGTATGTAAAACTTGTTCAGGAAAATTAAAAGTTAAAATATATAAATTTGTCTTTAATTTACTGGTATCTAATTTATTATTCTTAATTAATTTAGGTTTAGGTTTACTTAATTTTGCAAGTTCAACATTATCATTGAGAAGTGCTTCTGTAAATTTTACTATAAGACCATTACCATCTAATTCGTATCTTCTATAAAAATAAGGTTCTTTATGAGCCATAATAGCAAAAATACTTTCTTCAGTACCCATCAAATTTTCTCCTAATGTACCTTCAAGAAAAGAGTAGTAAGTTTTATTAGCTTGAGATATTTGATCTTTATGACCACCGAATAAGCCTCCTCTGCAGACATATTGTACTGGTTCTCCTCCGTATCTATCCATACCTTTTTGGTCAAAACCATGTATTTCGCCGGCACCAATATAAGGGTAACTTAAAAATAAAAAAGGGTCCCCGTAGTTATTTAACTTATCTAAACATTTATCATTAACTAAATGACTTGCAGGTACTGTATTAGTAATACCTGCATCTAACCAATAAAAATATTCAGTATTAAATACATTATAGACAGAGGCATCATGCAACATAAACATTTTAGACATTACTATTGGGTTATAGTATTCTAAAGTAGCTTGTGGGCTAGAAGGTAGCCATCCTCCTGGACCGGTAATGCCCAACCATTCTTTACTAGTTCTAATTTCTTGTGTTTTATCCCAAAAAGGAGCATAAAGTAACTTTACATCTTCTAATTCAAACTTTTTTAAATATGTATTAGAAGGATCTCTTACTTCCCAGACTAGATTATGTAATTCTTCAGGTAAGAATAAAATCATAGGAGCATCTATTTTTAAAAACTCCTTAAACCTGGGTATATAATGATCTTCAAAACCTCTTCCTTCTCTGGATAAGTTCCAAAGTCCAGAAATAATAGTATAATTTTTATCTTTTATTTCTTCTGGTGTTTTTTCTTCTGTTTCTCCTTTTACTAATACTATATGGTTACCGTGATTATGAATTTTATAACCTTTTGTTAATTTTTCTAATTGTTCTTTATAATCTACTAGTAACTCTTCTGTACCACCGTAACCTCCTACATCTTCTATAATATAAATTCCATCATTAGATAATTTATTAATTAAATTAGAAAGAGTTTCAATTTGATACTTAGGATCATGATTTCCATCATCTATAATAATATCAAATTTTATATCACCTAAGTAGTGATCAGCTGAATCTTTATTACTTGAATCGAATAAATAAGTCTTTATTCTATCTTCAGTAAACATACAGTCTTTAGCAATATCTACTCCATGTATTTGTGCATTAGTAAAAAAATCTCTCCAAACTCTTAATGAAGCTCCTTGTTTATAGTGAGGATAGTGGTGAGGATTTCCTACAAAAGTACTAGGTATAGAAGGATCTAATGTTCCTAAGCCTATCTCTAATACATTTTCTACTTTATCTTTTATTTTAGAAAATATAACGTTATATGTAGGAGTGTAACCGCTTAAATTTTTATCAGATCCGTATTTTTCAACTAAATTATATAATTCGCTTTTTTCTTTCATTTTAATAAATTTAAATCTAACTGTTTAAGTATTATTTCAGCATTTTTTTCAATACTACCATTTTCTAAGTACCATTTATATCCGTTTTCTGATATTTTTTCTACTAATTTAGGTTCTTTACTTAATTTAGAGTAAATATTCATAATATCTTTTGCAAGTAATTCTGGTGAGTTATTAGGGTCGAAACCTAAGTAATGAACTCCTTCTATAAGATCATTTTTAAACTTTTGATTTAAAGTAGGACGAATTAGGACTGATCTTGTAGATAATATCTCTATATCTCTGTGGCAAATTTCAGCGGAACCATTCAAAGATAAGTTTATAGAATGATTAGCTAACTCTTTGTAGTATTCTAAAGGAATTAACCTTTCACCTGTGTCTTGAGTACTTATAAAATTTTCTGGTAAGAGTTTAGATAATTCTTTTCGTTCATTATATAAAAATCCTCTAAATAATAAGTTTTTATTAGGCTTTTCATTAGCAGGTGTAGAATTTTTAGCAAGTTCATCTACAAAATTATGGTAAGTACAGTATGATATAGGTATAATAGGTATATTATGTTCTTTACTTAAGTCTTCAGTAAGATGAAATACTCCTGCAGATGTATAGATACCTTTAAGTTTATTAATATCCCAACCGCATTCAGATATAAATAACTCATGACATCTATCCCAGTAGGAAACCGCTAAATAATTGCCTGTGTCGGGGTTAGTAATAGTAAGAAACTGGCATGAATTAAAATTACATGGATTAGCTTCTCTATAAAGGTGTGAATTTACTCGAACACTGCTGGGATTAGCTTTTTGTAACTTTTTAGCTACTATATCGTAAACTCTAGCTACACTCCATGGTGTCCATGGGAACTCATATGCTATTTCTAACTTCATTTACCTACTTTATATTATGGAGAAGTTTTTTAAATTCTTTCTTACCTTTCATTTTATATTTTTCTATCATTTCATAAATTAACTTTACAGGTAATTCGTGTTCTAGTCTAGCAAATCCATTTTCACTACACATAAAACATCCATGTCTAACTATTTCACATGAGCTAAATAAAAAATGATGTTCAAAACCTTCTGTTTCCGGAATAGTAGGTGTCCAGACATGCCAATTAAAACCTAAAGTTTTAAGTGGTTCTTTGACTATTTCTTTATCTGTTTCTAACTTATGTATTCCTATATCTGGGTATTTTTCTAATAAATTTAGTAGACTTTCTCGTTTCCATATACAAGGTTGCACACTGAATCTATGGAAATCAGTTGGTGGAATAATATTAATATACTCAGAATCAAAGTATTCATTCGGATATAGTTCAAATTCTCGAGTACTTTGTTGTTGTTTTCTGTCTATAGAAAAGTAATCTACATTATGAGTTGACATTAAGTTCAATACTCTGTTGAAATCATGTCTTGAAAAGTCTCTATAAGTAATATAATCATCAAGTAAAAAGAAAATATACTCATTTGTAATAGTCTTAAGGTACTTAATCATAACTTCTGCAAATTGTGCTCCTCCTTTATTTTCTATTTCAGCTGTAAATATTTCTCCTTTGTGTTCAGGATCATAATCTTTTAATAATTTATTAGTAACTATAGTAACGTCACTATCCGCTGGAGCATATTCTTTAAATTCACTATATGCAACTCCTGCCATTGGTAAATTACTTTCATTAGTATAGATTACGGTTTTAAGTTGATTATACATTTCAGGATGATATCCAAAATTAATTATTTCATGTAATTCGTCATACCTATTGTCTATTTCAGCATCTCTATACAAATTACACCCTTCTTCTCTGTTATGCTGTGTATTACCATTAAGTGGAAAAGTCGTACCAACTTTTTCTCTCCACTTTTCTTCATTATCCATTACTGGGTCATCAACATGATAAGATGAAATTCTATCTCTTTTTTTAGATGACCAATAAGCTGATAATAAAAGATCATCATCCCAAGAAAGGTATTTTTTAATAAAATTTTTAAAGTCAGGTTCAAAATATTTTCTTTTATAAGATGCTGACTTATAATGTTGTAAAATATTTACTTTATTATGAGATCTAGTGCCTGAACAGAAGTGTCTTCTAACATCCCATACAAAGTGATCAATCGTATCGATACCATCATATCCTACTATAGCTCCAACAAATTTATTTTGATTATTGATATGCTCTTGAATTAATCTTTCATCATATATCATATCATCATCAACTACAATAATAAGATCATCAGGGTTTTTTACTCTATCTACTGTATAAAATACTTTAGTTACTGGGCCTAGATCTTCAAGACCTGTAAAAACTTTTAATTTAGGATTTTCTGATTCTTTTTTTATTAGCCAATCTGGTATTTCATATTTTTCTCCAGTATGTTTATGTTTAGAAGGAATATTCAAATGTATTTCGTAATCACTATAAGTCTG
>Ga0163111_10002962_pt1 | contig 10883 bp, 9 predicted proteins | sample CRUFie1St18metaG_FD_109645 | JGI IMG/M metagenome (GOLD analysis project Ga0163111, IMG submission 109645) | Marine microbial communities from the Costa Rica Dome - CRUD Field 142mm St18 metaG | ecosystem: Environmental > Aquatic > Marine > Oceanic > Photic zone | place: Costa Rica: the Eastern... | reverse complement strand
TCGCATCTTTTTTAGATTCACTAAACTTGTTACCCATAAATCTTTTTACAGAAGCAATTGTTTTTGTTGGGTTAGTTACTGCCTGTCTTTTAGCAGGATCTCCAACCTTAATTTCACCACCCTCAACAAAAGCAATAACAGAGGGAGTAGTTCTTTTACCCTCAGCATTAGGAATTACAACAGGTTCGTTACCTTCCATTACAGAAACGCAAGAATTAGTTGTTCCTAAATCAATACCAATTATTTTACTCATTATTTAATTTTTATAATTTACTTTATATTTTCAATGATTATGCCAGTTTAATAGACATGACAGTGTGTCAGTAAATAGTTTCAAAATAAATTTACATTTGTAAAAAAAATTAAGATGTCAAAAAAAGAATATAAAAGAGTTACTACTCATACCCTTAAAGAAATGAAAACTCGAAAAGAAAAAATTTCAATGCTTACGGGTTATGATTATTCAATGGCAAAAATTATTGATAATTCTGGAATTGATGTAATACTTGTTGGAGATTCAGCTTCAAATGTAATGGCTGGACATGAAACTACCTTACCGATAACTCTTGATCAGATAATATACCATGCATCATCGGTTGTTCGCGGTGTCAATAGAGCATTGGTTGTTGTTGATTTACCTTTTGGAAGTTATCAATCAAATTCGGGCGAAGCTTTAAGATCAGCAATTAGAATCATGAAAGAATCTGGGGCTCATGCTGTAAAAATGGAAGGTGGTGAAGAAATTAAGGAATCTATAATAAGAATTTTGAATGCTGGAATTCCTGTCATGGGTCACTTAGGGTTAACTCCACAGTCTATTTATAAGTTTGGGACTTATACAGTTAGAGCAAAAGAAGAAGAAGAAGCTAAAAGATTAATTGAAGATGCTAAACTTTTGGATGAACTGGGTTGTTTTGGAGTTGTTTTAGAAAAGATACCTGCAAAAATTTCCAAAAAAGTCACCTCCTCTGTCTCTTGTCCAGTTATAGGAATTGGTGCGGGTTCTGATGTGGATGGCCAAGTTTTAGTAACTCATGATTTAGTTGGACTAAGCACTGAATTCAATCCAAGATTTTTGAGAAGATATGTTGATTTAAACGAAATAATGACTAATGCAATTAAAAGTTACATTAAGGATGTCAAAAATTTAGATTTTCCAAACGAAAATGAACAATATTAAATTTTTTAAAAAATCTATTTTATTTGAAGATAACCATCTAATAATTATAAATAAAAAACCTGGCGAACTTACTCAGGGTGACAAAACTAAAGACCAAACTTTAGGAGATAAAGTCAAAGAATACATAAAAAACAAATACAATAAACCAGGAAATGTTTATTTAGGTATTACTCATAGACTAGACAGACCCACTAGTGGAATTATTATTTTTTGTAAGACATCTAAATCTTTAACAAGACTTAACAAAATGTTTAAAGAAAATAGTATTAAAAAAACTTACTGGGCTGTAGTAAATAAAATAGATGAATCAAAAGAAATTAGACTAGAAGATTTTTTATTAAAAAACAATAAACAAAATAAATCTTATGTCAAAAGCGATAAAAACATTAATGCGAAAAAATCAGTTTTATATTACAAACAAATACACACTCTTAACAAATACTCTTTACTTGAAATAAGATTAGAAACAGGAAGGCATCACCAAATAAGAACACAGCTTTCCAACAGAGGAATGGCAATAAAGGGAGATTTAAAATATGGCTTTCCTAGATCAAACAAAGATGGAAGTATTCATCTTCATTCAAGAAAAATTGAATTTCAACATCCAGTTTCTAAAAAGACAATCAAAGTAACTGCGGATCCTCCAAAAAATGTTATTTGGGATTTATGTAATAATTAGTAAAATTATTACATAAAATATTTACTCAGTTTTATTACTTTTACATCTTATGCTTATTTCAATTTATAATTAATATTGATGGCTAAAGAATTTGTAAAAATTTTTGACACAACTTTAAGAGATGGGGAACAAGTTCCAGGTTGTAAGTTAAACACTTCTCAGAAACTAGTAATTGCTAAAAGATTAGATGAGCTTGGGGTAGATGTTATTGAGGCTGGATTTCCAGTTTCAAGTCCTGGAGATTTTAAATCAGTAGTTGAAATTTCTAAAATTGTTAAAAACGCAACAGTTTGTGGTTTATCTAGAGCTGTTGAAAATGATATTAAAATTGCTGCTGAAGCATTACAATTTGCTAAGTATCCTAGAATACATACTGGAATTGGAACGTCTGATTCACACATTACTCATAAGTTTAATTCATCTAGAGATAAAATAATTGAAATAGGTTTTAATGCAGTAAAATATGCTAAATCTTTTGTAAAAGATGTTGAATTTTATGCCGAAGATGCTGGAAGAACTGATAACGAATTTTTAGCTAAAGTTTGTGAGAAAATGATTGAGGCAGGTGCCACTGTTTTAAATATTCCTGATACCACTGGATATTGTCTTCCAGATGAATATGGAGAAAAAATAAAATATTTAGTTGATAACGTAAAGAATATTGAAAAGGCTACAATTTCGTGTCATTGTCATAACGATTTAGGTTTAGCGACTGCAAATTCAATTGCTGGTATTGTAAATGGAGCAAGACAAATTGAATGCACAATTAATGGAATTGGAGAAAGAGCTGGAAATACTTCTTTAGAAGAAGTAGTAATGATTATGAGACAACATCCTAATTTAAATCTTGATACAAATATCAACTCTAAGTTATTATTTGATACAAGTAATTTAGTTTCAGAAGGAATGGGAATGCCAGTACAACCCAACAAAGCAATTGTTGGGGCAAATGCATTTGCTCACAGTTCAGGAATTCACCAAGATGGAGTGATTAAAAATAGGGAGACTTATGAAATTATTAATCCATTAGACGTAGGGGTTAATGAATCTGCAATCATATTAACTGCCAGAAGTGGTAGAGCAGCCCTAGCTTACAAAGCAAAAAAAATAGGATATAATCTTTCTAAAGATGAATTAGACATCGTATACCCTGAGTTTTTAAAATTTGCTGATATTAACAAGGAAGTTTCTGATAATGACATACCTACAATAATAAAAAATTCAATATAATTTTATAAATGAATAATACCTTATTTGATAAAGTTTGGGACTCACATGTAGTTCATAAAATTAAAGATGGACCTGATGTTCTTTTTATAGACAGACACATGGTTCATGAAGTTACGAGTCCTGTTGCTTTTCTTGGGCTTAAAAACAGAGGAATTAAAGTTTTATTTCCTGAAAAGACTTTTGCAACTGCTGATCATAATACGCCTACCATTAATCAACATCTTCCAGTTAAAGACCCACTATCTGCTAATCAACTCAAGGCACTAGAGCAAAATTCTAAAGAACATGGAATTTCATATTGGGGACTAGGTCATGAAAAAAATGGGATTGTTCATGTAGTTGGTCCTGAATACGGAATCACTCAACCAGGAGCTACTATTGTATGCGGAGATTCACACACCTCCACTCATGGAGCTTTTGGAGCTATTGCTTTTGGAATAGGAACATCTGAGGTAGAAATGGTTCTTTCAACTCAATGTATTATGCAACCTAAACCAAAAAAAATGCGTATTACAATAAATGGTGACTTAAACATTGGTGTTACACCTAAGGACGTAGCACTTTATATTATCTCAAAACTTTCAACATCAGGTGCTACCGGATATTTTGTAGAATATTCTGGTACAGTATTTTCTAATATGTCAATGGAAGGTAGAATGACGGTTTGTAATTTAAGTATAGAAATGGGAGCAAGAGGAGGAATGATTGCACCAGACGAAAAAACTTTTGAATATATAAAAGATAGAGAATTTACTCCAAAAAATGAGGATTGGAACAAAGCAATGAAATATTGGTCGACTTTAAAGACTGATAAGAATGCGATATTTGATAAAGAAATTGAATTTGATGGAAGTAAAATAAACCCTATGATTACATTTGGAACAAATCCAGGAATGGGAATTGGTATTTCTAAAGAAATTCCTAATGCAAAAAATCAAGAAGGAGGAGTAAATACTTATAAAAAATCTTTGAATTATATGGATTTTGAAGAAGGCCAAAGTATGATTGGAAAAAATATAGATTTTGTTTTTTTGGGAAGTTGTACAAATGGAAGAATTGAAGATTTTAGAGAATTTACTAAAATAATTAAAGGTAAAAAGAAAGCATCAAATGTAACTGCATGGTTAGTTCCTGGCTCACATAAAGTCGAAAAGGCGATTAAGGAGGAAGGTTTACTAAAAATTTTAAATGAATCTGGCTTTGAACTTAGAGAACCTGGCTGCTCTGCTTGTTTAGCTATGAACGATGATAAAGTTCCTGCAGGAAAATATGCAGTTAGTACTTCAAATAGAAATTTTGAAGGAAGACAAGGACCTGGATCAAGAACTTTACTAGCAAGTCCTTTAGTAGCTGCTGCTGCTGCAATCACAGGAAAGATCACTGACCCAAGAACATTATTATAATATGGCCTACGAAAAATTTAAAGTTTTAAAAAGCAAATGTGTTCCATTACCAATTGAAAATGTTGACACAGATCAAATAATTCCTGCTAGATTTTTAAAAGCTACCGAAAGAGTAGGTTTTGGAGATAATTTATTTAGAGATTGGAGATATAATTCAGATGATTCACCAAAAAAAGATTTTGTTTTAAATAATACACAATTTGAAGGTAAAATTCTTGTTGGGGGAAAAAATTTTGGATCTGGTTCATCCAGAGAACATGCTGCATGGGCTATATATGATTATGGATTTAGATGTGTGATTTCAAGTTTCTTTGCTGATATTTTTAGAGCTAACTGTTTAAATATAGGGGTTTTACCAGTTCAAGTTTCATCGGAGTTTTTAGATAAAATATTTGATACAGTATATAAGGATCCAAACTCTGAAATAATTGTTGACCTTATTAATCAAAAGGTAACAATATTAAAATCGAATATTTCAGAATCATTCATCATAAATTCTTACAAAAAAGAAAATATGCTTAATGGTTACGATGATATCGACTATTTAATGAATCTAAAAAATACCATTAAAAAGTTTTCAGAAAAAACCCCTTTATAAAGAAAAAATGGTTAATGTAAGGAATGTAGAGATAATGGATACCACATTAAGAGATGGTGAACAGACATCTGGAATGTCATTTTCTGCAACTGAAAAATTAGCTATTTCAAAATTATTAATCGAAGAACTTAATATTGACAGAATTGAAATTGCATCTGCACGTGTCTCCCAAGGAGAATTCGAAGCTGTTAAGAATATAACCAATTGGGCAAAAAATAATAATTATTTAGAAAAAATTGAAATACTTACATTTTTAGATAATAATATATCATTAGAGTGGATGAATAAAACAGGAGCAAAAGTTCAAAATCTTTTAACTAAAGGATCTTTAAATCATCTAGAGCACCAAATAAAGAAATCACCAACAGAATATTTTAAGCTTGTCAGCAAATGCATCAAAAACGCTAATAATATAGGTATTACAACCAATGTATATTTAGAAGACTGGAGTAATGGAATGAGAAACTCAATAGACTATGTTTATGATTTTTTAAATGTTCTTACAAAACTTCCTGTAAAAAGAATATTACTTCCTGACACTCTGGGAATTTTAAGCCCAAAAGAAACTTTTAAATATATCTCGTCTATTGTAAAAAAATATCCAAATACTCATTTTGATTTTCATGCACATAATGATTATGATTTAAGTGTTTCTAATGTAATAGAGGCATTAAATGCAGGATGTAACGGATTACATCTAACTGTAAATGGAATGGGCGAAAGAGCAGGAAATGCTCCAATGGCAAGTGTTGCCGCTGTAATTAAGGATTTTATTCCCGATGTTAAAATTAATTTAAAAGAAAAATCTTTATATAAGGTTAGTAAATTAGTTTCTGCTTTTACAGGGTTTAGAATACCTGCAAATAAACCCATTGTAGGTGATAATGTTTTCACTCAAACTGCAGGTGTTCATGCTGATGGTGATAATAAAAATAATTTATATTTTAACGATCTTCTTCCTGAAAGATTTGGCAGAAAAAGAAAATATGCTTTAGGAAAATTATCTGGAAAGGCTAACATAAAAAAAAACCTACAAGACTTTGGACTTACTTTAAACGACGAAAATTTAAAAAAGGTTACCAACAGAATCATAGAGCTTGGAGACAAAAAAGAAAAAGTTACTGCTGAAGACTTACCTTATATAATTTCTGATGTAATTAATAGCCAGGGATTTGTTAATAAAGTTAAAATTGAATCTTATATTTTAAATCATGTTAAAGGAGAAAACCCATCTGCAAAAGTTGATATTAAAATAAACGGAAAAAAATACACTGAAATCGCTACAGGTGATGGACAATTTGATGCATTTATAAATGCAATTAAAAAAATATATATTGAAAATAAATTAAAACTTCCTAAACTAATTGATTATTCAGTAACTATTCCACCTGGAAGTAATTCAGATGCCTTATGTGAAACTTTTATTACTTGGAAAACTAAAGAGAAAGAATTTATAACCAGAGGTTTGGATTCCGATCAGACAGTTTCAGCAATAAAGTCAACCGAAAAAATGTTAAATATTATTAGTAATTAAATATGAAATTAAATATAGCTCTATTAGCTGGAGATGGAATTGGACCTGAAGTAATACAACAAGCGGTTAAAGTTAGTGAAGCAATTGCTAAAAAATTTAATCACACTATAAATTGGATGCCTGCATTAACAGGAGCTGCTGCTATTGAAGCAGTTGGTGACCCATACCCAAAAGAAACCCATGATATATGTCTAAAATCTGATGCAATTTTATTTGGAGCTATTGGACACCCAAGATTTGATAATGATCCATCTGCTAAAATCAGACCTGAACAAGGTCTTTTAAAAATGAGAAAAGATCTTGGTCTCTTCGCAAACGTTAGACCTACCTTTACATTTCCTTCTTTAATTGATAAATCGCCATTAAAAAAAGAAAGAATTGAGGGTACAGATTTAGTTTTTTTAAGGGAACTGACTGGAGGAATTTATTTTGGTGAAAGGGGAAGAAAAGATAATGGTAATACAGCATTTGACACATGTACATACACTCGATTTGAAATTGAAAGATTAGCTATAAAAGGCTTTGAGTTAGCGATGAAGAGGTCAAAAAAATTATGCTGCGTAGATAAAGCTAATGTATTAGAGTCTTCTAGATTATGGAGAGAGACTGTACAATCTTTAGAAAAAAAATATCCAGAAGTTGATGTAAGTTATGAATTTGTAGATGCGGTTGCAATGAGATTAGTCCAATGGCCAAATTCCTATGATGTTTTAATAACTGAAAATTTATTTGGAGATATATTAACTGATGAAGCTTCCGTAATATCTGGATCTATGGGACTAATGCCATCTGCTTCAGTAGGGTCAAAAACCTCTTTATATGAACCAATTCATGGTTCATATCCACAAGCAGCAGGAAAAGACATTGCCAATCCACTTGCAACTATACTTTCAGCTGCGATGATGTTTGAAGATGCTTTTAATTTAAAAGAAGAGTCATTATTGATTAGAAAAGTAGTTGATAAGTCATTAGAGGAATCTATTGTTACTGAAGATTTGTCTGATGGACAAAAGGCTTATAAAACAAGTGAAGTTGGAGATTGGCTTGTCAAAAAAATACTAGAATAAAAAAAGCACCTTTAAGGTGCTTTTTTTATTAAAAGTATTTATTACTTTTTCTTTTTTTCATCATCAACCATTTTCTTTTTTAGATCAGCCAAAACATCAAGGTCACCTAACGTAGATTTATCGGATTCTTTAACATTGACCTTTTTTAATGACTCCTTAACATTTTTCTTTTCTTGATCATTAAATAAAACGGTGTGAGACATAACAACTCTTTTAAAATCTTTATTATATTCAATAACTTTAAAGTCAGCTGTATCACCCTTTTTCAACTTGTTTCCATCTTCTTTAACTAGATGTCTGTTGGGAACAAAAGCTGTGATATCATCATTAAAAATAATAGTAGCTCCCTTGTCATTGGAATCAGAAATAGTAGCATTATGTGAAGTTCCTTCGGCAAATGATTTATCATAAGCATCCCATGGATTATCCATAGTTTGTTTATGACCTAAACTTAATTTTCTAGCTTCTGAATCAAGCTCTAAAACAACGACATCGATTGTATCCCCAGTTGCAAATAGTTCAGATGGGTGCTTAACTTTTACAGTCCAAGATAAATCTGAAATGTATACTAATCCATCAATACCCTCTTCAAGTTCAACGAAAATTCCAAAGTTTGTAAAATTTCTTACAATTCCGGAATGTTTAGAACCAACTGGATACTTTTTAGTTATATCTGTCCAAGGATCAGAACTAAGTTGTTTTATACCTAAAGACATTTTTCTTTCTTCTCTGTCAAGAGTTAGAATTACAGCTTCAACCTCATCTCCTACTTTAACAAAATCTTGTGCAGAACGTAAATGTGTTGACCACGACATTTCTGAAACATGAACTAACCCCTCTACTCCATCAACTACTTCAATAAAAGCACCATAATCAGCAAGTACTGAAACTTTCCCTTTGATTTTATCACCCTCTTTTAGATCAGAATCTAGTGATTCCCATGGATGAGCACTTAATTGTTTAACACCTAACTGAATTCTAGATTTATCATCATCAAAATCAAGAATAACAACATTTAATTTTTGATCTAATTCTAAAATTTCACTTGGGTGATTAATTCTGTTCCAAGATAAATCAGTTATATGAATTAAACCATCAACACCACCCAAATCAATAAATACTCCGTATGTTGTAATATTTTTAACAGTTCCTTCAAGAACTTGACCTTTTTCTAATTGACCAATGATTTCCTTTTTTTGAAGTTCAATATCAGCTTCAATTAAAGCTTTATGAGAAACTACAACGTTTTTAAATTCGTGATTGATTTTAACAACCTTAAACTCCATATTTTTATTAACATATTGATCATAGTCTCTAATTGGCTTAACGTCAATTTGAGAGCCTGGTAAAAATGCTTCCAATCCAAATACATCAACAATCATCCCTCCTTTAGTTCTGCATTTGACAAATCCAGTGACAACAGTCGAATTATCGTGTGCTTCATTAACTCTGTCCCACGCTTTAATAGTTCTAGCTTTTCTGTGAGATAATACTAATTGACCAGTTTTATCTTCTTGAATATCAACTAAAACTTCAACTTTATCTCCAACCTTTAAATCAGGATTATATCTAAATTCATTCAATGAAATTACACCTTCAGATTTAGCATTAATATCTATAATAGCTTCTCTGTCAGTAAGACTAATTATAGTCCCTTCAATAACACTTTCGTTGTATGTGTCTACAAAATTTTCTTCAACAAGTTTTTCAAACTCAGAAAGTTTTTCATCTTTAATAGTCTCTATGCCTTCTTCAAACAGATTCCAGTCAAAATCATTTAAAAAATCTTCTTTTGTAGAATCTTCTGATTTAGAATCTTCTTTTGAAGATTCTGTATTTTGAAGTTCCTCTGTTTGCTCGTTTGAAACAGTAATATCTGATTCAATGATTTCTTTCTCAACTTTTGGTTCTATTACTGCTTTGCTAGCTTTTTTTTCAGCTTTTGGTTTAGTAGCTTTTTTTTCAACTTTTGGTTTAGTAGTTTTTTTTGCAGCTTTTGGTTTTGTAGTTTTTTTTGCAGCTTTTGGTTCAGCAGCTTTGGTAGTTTTTTTTACAGCTTCTTTTTTTTTACTGTCTTTTGTCTCTTCTGACATACCGGTAAATTTGTATTCTAATTTTTTATAGATTAAAGGATAAAAATTAGAAGAATTAATATAATCTACCCTTTTGATTATCTATATAATCCACTCAAAAGGAATGCGAAAATAACTTGTATTTGTAGATTATACAAATAAACTACTGTTTTTTTATAATTTGGGGGTAATATAAGAAAGTAACTTTTCTTCAAGTTCATCTAAGGTAAAACTGTCTGTCTTTATTACTATAGAGTCGGGTGCTATTTTTAAGGGAGAATTTTTTCTGTTAATATCTTGATTATCTCTAAGCTTTATGTTTGACAATACTTCGTCAAAGGATATTTTATAATTAGCCTCAATAAGTTCTTTATACCTCCTTTTTGCTCTTAATTCTAAAGACGCATCTAAATAAAATTTTATTTCAGCATTAGGAAAAACTACAGTTCCAATATCTCTTCCATCCATAATTACACCATTTTTTGAACCTAAAAAATGTTGAACTTTTACCATATGTTTTCTAAGCTCACCAACTGTAGCAATTTGACTTACTAAATTAGAAACTTTTAATGAGCGAATATGTTTTTCAACTGAGTTGTTATTTAAATGAACCTCGTACTTATTATTTTGTTGATTGTACTGAAAATCGATGTGAATATTTGGAATATCTTCAATAAGTTTTTGACTGTCAAAGTGGGATTTTGAAATATATTTATTTTGAATTGCGTAGAGTGTCAATGCTCGGTACATAGCTCCAGAATCGATATAAAGATATTTTAATTTTTTTGCTAATCTTTTAGCCAATGTACTTTTTCCAGTCGAGGAAGTTCCATCAATTGCTATGATAATTTTATTTGACATTCAAATTCTTATAGTTCTTAACATTTTTATTTGTGATTGCAATATCTAAAACTTGGTGCATATTGGAAACATAATGAAAAGTTAATCCTTTTAAATATACTTTATCAATTTCATCAATATTTTTTTTATTATCCTTACACAAAATTATTTCAGTAATTTTTGCTCTTTTAGCAGCTAAAATTTTCTCCTTAATCCCTCCAACAGGTAAAACCTTTCCTCTTAAAGTGATTTCACCTGTCATTGCTAATTTTGATTTAAC
>Ga0163111_10002961_pt1 | contig 10886 bp, 10 predicted proteins | sample CRUFie1St18metaG_FD_109645 | JGI IMG/M metagenome (GOLD analysis project Ga0163111, IMG submission 109645) | Marine microbial communities from the Costa Rica Dome - CRUD Field 142mm St18 metaG | ecosystem: Environmental > Aquatic > Marine > Oceanic > Photic zone | place: Costa Rica: the Eastern... | reverse complement strand
GTGATCGCCACCACCCTCAGAGCAGGTGACACATCAACACTCACAGGAACCACCGCTGGCCCCTGCTGTCTGCGTTCCTGCCACACGAGCAGAGGATGGCGGAGATTCTGAAGCGTGAATGGTGCATCACTGGAGGGCTCGAGCCGGGGGGGGACAGCACCCAGCCACTGCCCATAACGACCACGGGCCAAGGCCAGATCGAGCTGCAACAGCACCGCCATCAGCGCGTGCAAACCATCCACCTGCTCGGCGACAGCGGCACTGAGATCGGCGAGAACGCGTTGCTCCTCCTCACGGATCCTGCCATCGAGATCCGCCAGGCGATTCCCCAGATCAACCACCGACTTGGGCTCCACGAAGACGGTGCTGCCCGAGGCGGAACTGTCATGAACCATGCCAGGGCACTGGCCACCGGCTCCGGCCTTCACCGCGAGCACGGGTCGCCCATGCCGCTCAGCGATCACCGTGTCCTGAAGGTGTGCCGACCAGCGCCGAATCACATCCTGCAACTTGTCGCGACGGCGGGAACGCAACTCATGCCATTGCCGACGTAAACCCTCGAGCACTGCACTGGCCCGATCAGCCACTCGACCACCCTCCTCAATGGCGAATTTGAGGCGTTGCTCCAGATCGGGCAATGTGGCCACATCCTCAAGCAGAGCGGTGCAATACGGCCTCAGCTCAGGGTCATCGATCTGTCGGCGCAGACGTCGCGCTGCGCCCAGGGTGTCGGCAACGGCGAGCAGCTCTTCCCCGGAAGCAACACCACCTTTGCTGCACCGAAGCAGAGTCATGTCAAGGTCACCCACCCCCTGGAAGCTCAGGCCTCCATCCAAGACACCATCCAGGCTCGCCATTTCAAGCGTTCTCGCCTGAAGGGTGAGGCTTTCAGCAATGGAATCGGGAAGGGAGCCAATGCGACAGTGACGCCGTCCCTGAAGCGTGCTGGCGAAGCTGGACAGGTGCTGACAGAGGCGCGGCCACTCGAGCAGCTCCAGTGTTTCCTCAAGAGCGGACATCAATCGAGCTGTGCAACTCCAGATTGATTGGTGGGAATTCCCCCGGGGGGCTCATAGAGCATCTCAAGCCAGTTGCCCTCGGGATCACGCAGATAAAACGATGCCGTGCCGTCGCGGTGATCATGCACCCCGCCAACCGCCACGCCTGAGGCTTTCAGGCGATCGTGAACCACATCCACCTCTGCTCGGTCGCGGAAATGGAACGCGAAATGGGGGCCAGCGGCTTTGTATCCAGGCCCAAGCAGCGCCAGGCCATCCCGGGAATCACCGGCTTCGAGATAGCACCAGTCATCGGCCTCCCAAACCATGCGCATGCCAAGACCGGTGTAAAAACCCACAGCACGTTCCATGTCGTTCACGCGGATAGCGACATGCCCGAGACGCTGCACCGCAGACATGAATGACCTCGTTAATCCCCCACATTCTGTAGGGAACCTGGCCTCGAACGGCGTCCCATCCAGCAAGCATCCTTCGATGTTCCACACGGATGACGGCCGGCCACGGATGAATGGGAAGGCAGGAAGAAAAACAACCGAGAATGGCTCCGCCAAGCCCTCTGCACGGTGACAGCCATACCAGCCGAACAATCAAGAAGCTTCTGGCAAACAAACCGGGGGGTTCTGGCACTTTGTTTTTTCGTCCTCGAGGTGCTTTTTTTCGCAACCGATTCCATCGGGGTGCCTGCACATACCTACGTCAGCGGTGATGTCGGAGGAACCCCCTACCTCTCGGTTTGGTTCATGGTCTCGTTTCTTTTACCAGCGGCACTGGTCATGCCGCTGGTAGGTGGACTCAAAGCCAAGTACGGCGTGAAAACACTTGCCACCCTGGGACCGGGACTGTTCGGCATCGCTTGCCTGATCAGCTCCACGGCGACAGATCCTCAGTTGTTCATTTCCATGCGGATCGCTCAAGGCATCGGAGGGGGCTTCATTCCCGCCATTGCCGGGGGATACCTGGGAGGAGAGCTGGGCAAGGACTACAACCAGATGGGCAAAGGGCTGATCGCTTTGGCAGGGATTTCTGGAAGCGCTATGGGAATCCCAATGTCTGCACTCATCACCTGGAACCTCAGCTGGAGATTCCTGTACGTGGCGATCGGGCTCATTGCTCTGATCTCAGTGACCATCATCGCCTCTCTGATGCCGAGAGCAGAAAGAGACCCACAGTTCGAAATTGACTGGCTGGGCTATGGACTTATGAGCGGAGGATTTGGCCTGCTGGTTCTTTCGCTTGTCGTTGGCAATCAGCGTGAATGGTTTGCTGACGCTGTCTATGTGCTGATGCTATGGACATCAATTATTTTTCTGGGTCTTTTTGGCTGGCGCATCATGACCAAGCCAAAACTGATCGACACACGGATTTTCAAAGACATCAATTACTGCATAAGCCTCGTCAATCTAAGCTCTATATTATTTTTTCTTTTTATGACTTTCGCGATTATCCCGCGATTCCTCACAATCGCAACAAATAACACAATTGAAAACTACGCGATCACATTTATCCCATTTGTTGCAGCAGCGATCGGAACCGGGATTCTCACCACACCAAAGATCAGCCCCTGCCTGATTGGCAGAAATACAAGCCAAAAAAAATGGATTTGTTCCGCAGGAATCCTCTCTTTTGCGCTGACATCCCTGTGGCTCGCGCAAACCAACTCCCAGCAGAGCAACGAGAATATCGGCCTTCAACTCATCTGCGTTGGAATCTGTTTCGCAATTGTTCTCAGCATGGAAGTTCAAATGGCATTAACAACCATGGCTCCTGAACTAATGGTTAGCGCAGGTTCCGTTCTGTTCTTTTGCACTAACATCTCGAAAGCCATCTCAGGTGGCGTCAACAATGCCATCCTGACCCTCACCACACAGGGCAGCTGGTCGCGCTTCCGCGAACACATCCATCCAAGCAACCATGCGATGGAACCATTTCTAAGACCATTCCAGGGCCATACCGCAGGCATAACAGGCAGCAGCTGGTCGCAGGGCTCCCTCGAACTGATCAACAAAGAGATTGCACGTCAAGCAGAGGTGGTGGCTTTTATCAATATCGCAACCGCAGCAGGCCTCATCTTGCTTTTACTTTCTGCCCTGCCGCTGCTGCATCGCTCACCAAAAAAGAAGGAGGCTTAAGACAATCCAGAGATCAAAACCCGATTAGCATTGTCAGAACTTTAGACGCATCGCAGTGACCGAAAGCAACGCCACACAACCCAGAGAGAAGAAACATCATCCTTGGAGAAATCGCGCAATAGCCGGCGGAGCAATAACTATTATCTCAGCAGGATTAATAGGCTACTTCGTTCGCAATCATTACTATCCAGGCACAAACGATGCCTACGTGCACGCATACACAATCACGGTGTCACCTTATGTTGAGGGGTATATCAAAAAGGTCCATGCATCCCCCAATCAATTCATCAAAAAAGGACAACTGATTTATGAAATAACCCCACTTCCATTCAAACTCAACCTCGAGCAACAGCAACATCGCCTCACGGCAGCGATTGCGGAGAAAGCTGCCATGGAAGACAAACTAATGCAAGCGAAAGAAAAACTAAAAGACCAGCAAGCAAGCCAATGGATCATTGACCTTAATGAACAACGCTACGCCTATCTCCAACAACAGCAGGTTGTCGCTCTCGCGAAAGCACAAGCATTCGAGGCATCAAAACTAGAGGCCATCGCTAAAACCAAATCAGCATCCATCGATGTATCTCAATTAACAAAGAATATCCTCAAACAAGAGTCAATCATCAACGCACTAAAAGCAGAAGTGGGGCAGGCCGAAGTCAGCCTCAATTACACGCGATACTACGCGCCAATGGATGCTTACATAAGCAATAATTTCAGTATTCGAAATGGTCAGTATGTCAAACCTGGCCAGGCACTTTTTACGCTGATTGACAACAGCAAGTGGTGGGTCGACGCCAATTTCAAGGAATCTCAAATCCACCGCATTCGCATGGGAATGCCAGCTCACATCTCCCTGGATATGTATCCCAACAAGTCTTTCAAAGGAAATGTGATTAATATCAGCCGAGGTAGCGGTGCCTATGAGTCGCTGCTGCCACCAGAAAATGCGACTGGAAACTGGGTGAAGGTTCCACAACGTTTTCCAGTACGCATTCTGATGGAGCAAAACGATCAACATCCATTGCGCGCTGGAGCAACTGCTCACGCAAGAGTCAATACCGTCAAACCCTAGGTTTTCGGCAAAACAATCGGCAGATTAACATCTTCATCTGGATTTCTCGGCACGCTAACCAACTCTCTGAGCAATTGAGCGTAACTCAAATTAGCGAAAGTCATCGCCTCAGCTTTTTGCTCCATTGCTTTTGTCAGTGAACTAATCGTATCGGCAAGATCTGTATAGTCAGCCAAGCCAAATTCGAAGCGAGCTCTCGTGTCACGGTATGCGTCTCTTGCTGCCTTGTAAGAAGCATTAGCCGCAATAATCTGACTCAAAGCCGCACGATGGTCGTAATAGGCACTTTCAATTTTTTGTCGTATGGCATTTCGTTCTGCCGCTTCATCCTGGAGAACCTGATCTGCCGCCGCCTTGCTCGCGGCAACCGCACCTGCAGTGACTCCACCATCAAAAACACGCCAATTCAAACGCAAGCCTGCCGCCCAATCATTGGCCTGAGAATTCAAAGCAGGAATAATGACATCAGCGCAACAGTCATCAAGATCAATTTCAGGAGATCGAGATTGGCTTGCCAAATAGCCAGCTTCCGCAAACAGTCCAATCCGTGGCAACAATTCCGCGGCTTGCCGATCAGCCTGTCGCAAGAGCGCCGATTGAGCAGCCTGCAAAGCCTGCAACTGCGGATTGTCCTGGAGGCCTCTGACGATTGTTTCGTCTAAATCCAAAGGCCAGGGCTGCTGCAAGCTCACCTGTTCATGCGCCTCAAGTGTCACCTTGAACGGAACATTCACAAGGTTACTGAGACGCCTTTGACGACTCAGCAGCTGAGCCTCAGATTGTGTCAGCAAAAAGCGCTGTTGCTGCAAGCTGGCTTCTGCACGGAGCACATCCACCCTCGGAACCAGACCTGCGGTGTTCATGGAAAGAATCTGATCAAGAATAACCTCATCATTCGACACTACAACCTGCCGAATCAGGCGTAATTGACTAGCTAATTGAAGCTGATAATAAGCCTCACTGACATTCAACTGTAACTCGCGCAACCGGTTGCCATAAAGCTCACGGGCATTCTCAAGATCAGCACCTGACTCAGCCAGAGCGGCATTTCGCTCAAAGCTGAGCAGCTCGTAATCAACCCTCAGCCCCGTAAAGCCTGTAGCAATATTTGTTTGAACTAGATTTTGACCACCAGAGGCCACATACAAAGGCGAATCCGAACCAACATCAAGGAGAGAGCGATTGCCCTCAATGGCAAAATTCTTTTGAAATTCTTGATTATAATCAAGGCCAAGACTGAAGCTTACTGTCGGATAAAGACGTCCTTGAATTGAACGCAACAACGCTTGTTGCTCGCGGACGCCACCAATACTTTTCTGAAGCAATGGGTCATTACGAACAGCCAGAGCGATGGCTTGGGGAAGATCAACGCGAACACGTTGATCGATCTTCACCTCGGCCGGCAAGATCGGAAGTTCAGCAGCATCAGGGGCAGGCAGTGCTGGAAGCTCACTTTGGCCTTGACCAGCACCCTTTTCCCACACCTGATCAAGTCGCTCAAGATCCTTCGCATACGCCTCAAAACTCCTCATCAAAGGAGCAAGAGCAGGTGGATCCCCTGCAGCTCTCACAATCGGCCCTGTCAGGACAATGAACAAGGCCGTAAAGCCGAATGGCACGATCGGCTGCAGCATCAACATGTCAGCGCGTTGGCGCCATCATCACTCCTTCAGCCACTCAGCGGCATCGCAAGCGTGATAAGTGAGGATCAGATCCGCTCCAGCCCTTTTGAAACTGAGCAACGTCTCGAGGACCACGGAGCGTTCATCAATCCAACCCTTCTCAGCCGCTGCCTTCACCATCGAATATTCACCACTGACGTTGTAAGCGGCAATGGGCAACTCAGACTCCACCCTCAGTCGGTGAATGATGTCGAGATAAGCAAGACCTGGTTTCACCATCATGATGTCGGCGCCCTCCTGTTCATCGAGCTGAGCCTCGGTGATGGCCTCCCTGGCATTGGCGGGGTCCATCTGATAGGTGTCTTTATTTTTAGGAATTGGCTTGCTATCTGTCGCACGGGGTGCTGAATCAAGTGCTTCGCGAAAGGGGCCGTAATACGCGGATGAATACTTGGCCGTGTAGCTGATCACCCCCACGTGCTCAAAGCCCTCATCGTCGAGGGCTTCGCGAATGGCGCCGACCCGACCATCCATCATGTCGCTCGGACCAATGAGATCCGCACCCGCTCGGGCCTGCATCACCGCCTGCTTGCAGAGCTGTTCAATGGTTTCATCATTCAAAACGATGCCCTGTTCATTGACGATGCCGTCATGGCCGTCGCAGGAATAAGGATCGAGTGCAACGTCGGTCATGATCGCCATCTCAGGAATCTCCTGCTTTAACTGGCGAATGGCACGGGGGATCAGTCCGTTCTCGTTGAAGCACTCGGCACCGTCCTCAGTCTTGAGTCCTTCAGCCACCTTGGGGAAGAGAACCACACAACGGATGCCGAGATCCCAGGCACGTTTCACTTCACCGGTGAGCTGATCAAGGCTCCAGCGACTGGCTCCTGGCATGGCACCAATCGGCTCAACACCGGCACCCTCATGCACAAACAAGGGATAGATGAAATCGGCTGGAGAAAGACTTGTTTCACGAACCATGGCACGCAACGCCGGCGAGCGGCGAAGGCGACGCGGGCGGTAAGTGAGGTCCATCAGCAGCCTTGATCGGTGCAGGCGATCGTAAGCGTCAACCGTGGGCAGTTCCTCAGAGACGGGCGCTCTGTAGCCAGTTGCTACGGGGATTGGCCGTTCGTGCTTTGCTCAGCTGTTCCAACAGGGCACGCTGCTCATCAGACCACTGAGAGGGCCACTGCAGGCTCAGAGTGAACAACAGATCCCCTCGGCCTGACTTCAAAGGCCAGCCTTTCCCTTTCAAACGAAGACTCTTGCCTGGAGATGTACCGGCAGGAATCGAGACCTCAGCCTCACCATCAGGTGTCATGACGTTGACCATGCCGCCGAGAGCAAGCTCATCAATGCAAACGGGAAGTTCAGCACGCAGCTGATCACCATCGAGATGCCAAACAGGATGTGGCTGAACCTCGAGATTGAGATAGAGATCTCCACGCCGACCAGTTCCCGGCTGAGAATTCCCCTTGCCTTTGAGCCGAAGTCGAGACCCGGTCTTCACACCAGCAGGAATCCTGACTTGAACCCGCTCATCATTCACAGACAGCGTTCGCTCAGCACCGCGGAAGGCCTCGGCAAAGCTCACCTTGACAGTGGCTTCAGCATCAAGATTCAGGGTCGTTCTTGTGGAGCCTCGGGGAAAACCACCACCGCCGAACCCTCCACCAGGGAAACCACCGCCAGGGAAACCACCGCCAGCAAACCCGCCTGGAGCCCCTCCGAAACCTCCACCACCAGGGCCACCGAAACGACCGAGCAGGTCATTGATGAAATCATCAAAGTTGCCGTAACGGCCGAAATCAACATCAAAACCTGAGGCACCCTGGCCAGCACCGCTGGCGCCAGCCTGATTCCAGTACTGACCGAACTGTTCGTATCGACGGCGCTTCTCAGGATCGGAGAGCACCTCATAGGCCTCGCTCACCTCCTTGAATTTGGCTTCAGCGCTGGTGTCACCTGGATTTACGTCAGGGTGATATTGACGTGCAAGCCTGCGGAAAGCCTTTTTAATCGCATCGGCATCAGCACTGCGCTCCACCCCGAGCACCTTGAAGTAATCGCGGTATCCACTGCCGGCCATTTTGATCGCTGAGCTCCGGGAGCTCCGGTTGATCTCAGTGTCCCAGTTCCGTCCGGGGTTCGGCACGGATCAAGGGGGCCGGATGCCCGTACGTCAGAACGCACGTACATTTCGCAAATGTTCAAAGCTCTTCTGCTCGGCGCACTCAGCAGCGTCAACATCGCCATCCTTGGCGGATCCGCAGTGCAGGCCGCACCGGACGCCGGTGCTCTTGCTGACCACTTGAGTCAGACCAAGGTGATGTACTACGGCTCATGGCGCTGTCCGGCCTGTCAATACCAGGGACGCCTGTTCGGCGACGCGGTGACGCGTCTTCCCTACGTGGAATGCGGGAAACCCAAAGAACTTCCAATCCAGGCGGCGGCCTGCCAGCAAAAGGAAATCCGGCGTTATCCCACCTGGATCCTGCCCAACGGTGAGCGGAGGGAAGGTGTTCAATCCCTGGAAGATCTACAGATCTGGTCGGGAATGAGCCAGACCCCCTGAAGCCATGACCGCGAGCAGGCGTCTCCTGATCAACGGCTTTCATTGGCGACACTGGCGAGGAGACCTCACAGGTGGTGTCACTGCCGCTGTCGTGGCATTGCCGCTTGCACTCGCATTCGGCAATGCAGCATTAGGGCCAGGGGGTGCGATTTACGGCCTCTATGGGGCCATCATCACTGGCTTTCTCGCGGCTCTGTTCGGAGGAACGCCTGCACAAGTCAGCGGTCCGACAGGACCCATGAGTGTCACGGTGGCTGGTGTGGTCAGCAGCCTCGCGGCTGTTGGGGCAAGCCGTGAGCCAGGTCAGGGCGACATGCTCGCGATGGTGATGGCCGCTGTGGTTCTTGGCGGATTGCTGCAGATCTTGATGGGGGTGTTCCGTCTAGGGAGGTACATCACGCTCGTTCCCTATTCGGTGGTCTCCGGATTCATGTCGGGAATTGGAGTCATCATCCTTTGCCTTCAAGTTGGCCCTCTGCTGGGAATCAACAGTCAGGGCGGCGTCATTCCATCACTTCAGATGGTGAGCAGCAATTTCACACCCAACCCTGCCGCTGTCATGGTCGGCATCGCAACGCTTGCCGTGGTCTTCGCCACTCCGAGGCGTGTCAGCAAGGTGATCCCCTCACCTTTGCTGGGCCTGCTGCTGATCACGCCACTTGCCCTTTGGCTGTTTCCAGAAAACCTGCCGCGGATCGGTTCAATCCCAGAAGGAGGGCTGAGTTTCAGCATTCCGAACTGGAGCGAGAACCTGCCCCTACTGATGAAAGCCGGCCTCGTGCTTGCAGTGCTGGGATCGATCGACTCGCTGCTGACATCACTGGTGGCCGACAACATCAGCCAAACCCGTCATCGATCAGACCGGGAGTTGGTGGGTCAGGGCATCGCCAACAGCATTTCCGGACTGTTCAGCGGTCTGCCCGGCGCAGGCGCAACCATGAGAACGGTGATCAACATCCGTTCAGGCGGCCGGACTCCCTTGTCTGGCATGACGCATTCCCTGGTTTTGCTGGTGTTGCTCCTGGGGGCGGGCCCACTTGCTGAAGGCATCCCAACAGCACTGCTGGCGGGAATCCTGATCAAAGTTGGGCTTGACATCATCGACTGGGGCTTTGTTCTCCGCGCCCACAGGCTGTCACTCAAAACAGCTCTGGTGATGTGGGGCGTGTTGTTGATGACAGTGTTTTGGGATCTGATTGGCGCGGTGCTGGTGGGCATGTTTGTGGCCAATCTGCTCACGATTGAGTCGCTGACTCAGCATCAACTCAGCAACATGGACACTGGCACTGGCCATCTTTCAACACACGAGCACCAGTTGCTGAAACGATGCGGAGACGATCTCATCCTGTTCCGGATGCAGGGGCCTTTGAGCTTCGGTGCTGCAAAGGGAATTAGTGAAAAAATGATGTTAGTGAAACAATACAAAATCCTCCTGCTCGATATCACCGACGTGCCACATCTTGGCGTCACCGCAAGCCTGGCAATTGAAAGAATGGTGAAAGAAGCCGAACGCCAGCAGAGAACAGTATTGGTTGCAGGGGCAAGCGGAAAAGTAAAGCAACGACTAGCCCAATTCGGAATCGAAACGATGTTCGACAATCGCCTCAATGCACTGGACCAGGCTGCAAGATGGATCAACAACCAGGCTCACTAAACCGAACAAAAGTCGCGCCAAAAACCCTTCAAAATAGATCTATACCAACGAAAGGGAACAACCGAGGGCATGAGAAAACACAGAACATCACCAACGCGTCGGGGGATGCAACTCAGCACAACAAAACAAAAGGGAATTAATCACAGAATAAAAACAGGGAAAACCAGTGAAAAACGCGAGAAAAAGCAGGATGATCCAAAACTTCTTCTCGAGCCGCGTCAAGACGAACCCATGACAATCGATACGCACCCAAGTAAAAGCAAAGCCTGTGATCAACTCAAGCAAGGATATGGTTTTGGCCTGAAAAGAAGGTGGCCATGGCTCTAGCAGGCAAGCAGACACTCGAAGCATTTATTGACTACATCGAATCTGATTCCCTGAAACGCAAACACTGGCTTTCACGCGTTAGAGAAGCCGGTTTCGATCAGGCGCTGTCGGAATATCGCGAAATGACCTCGCCAAAAGAAATTCCGTTACAGATGTGACTAGACCCGCGCCAAAAACAGCCGTCTCAACACAAAATGTTATGAGGTTGTAGCAAAATTACAGCACCTAGTGCCGCATACAACCAAGCAGCGCGTCAAAAGCAGGATCAATCCCTCCCCAGAGCAAGGATGATGATTCAGTTATCCAACTCCTATGGCTTTCACGATTTTCTTTGCAACATCAACAGGCAAGACGGAAGACATAGCCGATCGCCTGAAGGAACTCCTGGGTACTGATGCCAAAGATGTCGACAGCATCAGCGGTGTTGACGAATTGGCTTCGGCAGAAGCTCTTGTCTGCTGCATTCCCACATGGAATAC
>Ga0163111_10002960_pt1 | contig 10887 bp, 13 predicted proteins | sample CRUFie1St18metaG_FD_109645 | JGI IMG/M metagenome (GOLD analysis project Ga0163111, IMG submission 109645) | Marine microbial communities from the Costa Rica Dome - CRUD Field 142mm St18 metaG | ecosystem: Environmental > Aquatic > Marine > Oceanic > Photic zone | place: Costa Rica: the Eastern... | reverse complement strand
TAGCCTACCCACAAAAGCGCCAAGAAAAAATGAGGACGTATACCAGACTGTATTCAAATAGCTTGTTCTTCCTGACAATTCAGTTATTCTGGCATCACACATATCTAGGTGCTCTCTTTCCTCATCACACATTTTAAGGATAGTTTTTTTTGTAGAACTATCATTAGTTGTAAGTGCTTGCCCCCTATACAATGCTTGTGCGCAAACTTCTCCCATATGATTTACTCTCATTACTCTTTGAGACTGTTTTTTTTCGTCATCAGTCAGTGAATCCTCTGTAGAATGAGCTTTTGAGTGCCTATGGAGTACATCCAATGCATAATCTACTTCTTTTAAGAAATCGTCTATATTCAGCACACTAAGGACTCCATTTGGTCTAATATTAAATAATTACTTGTATACACACACTTATATGAGTAAAATCTCTATCCGTGAGTATAAATGAAAGCAATAAGAAATGGTATGTTGTAGACGCTACAGACGTTGTTTTGGGGCGTTTGGCATCAAAAGTTGCTCATATGTTAAAAGGAAAGCACAAACCTCAATATCAGCCTCATACTGACGAAGGAGACTACATTATCGTAATCAATGCAGGGAAAATTAAAGTTACTGGTAATAAATTATCAGATAAAATTTATCACAAACATACAGGATACATTGGCAACATGAAATCGACACCTCTTGATAAGATGTTACAAAAAAAACCTGATTTCGTGATAATGAACGCGGTTAAGGGCATGCTCCCTAAAAACCCACTTGGTCGATCTATGATCAAGAAACTTAAAATTTATGATACTGAGAGTCATAGTCACGGCGCACAGAAACCAATTGCATTGGAGATATAAATGGATATGCATAAAACTTACGGTACAGGTAGAAGAAAAACATCAAGCGCAAGGGTTTATCTTTATAGCGGTACTGGAGAAATCAAAATAAATTCTCAAGAAGTTGATGATTTTACAAAATCTGCAACACTCTCAGCATATCTGCTTGCACCTCTAACCAAGACTCAAATGCAGGACAAGGTTAATCTAAATATTTCTGTTGTAGGTGGAGGAAAGAGTGGCCAAGTTGGAGCGATCGTTCATGGGTTAACTAGAGCCCTTGTTAAATACCAAAATGACTTACTTCCAACTCTAAAGCGTGAAGGCTTCGTAACAAGAGACGATAGAAAGGTTGAGCGTAAAAAAGTTGGACTAAGAAAAGCTAGAAAAGCTACACAATTCTCTAAGCGTTAAGTTCACTTACCTCTACGCCATCATCATTCGCACTTAAAAGTATATGAGCATGATCTAGTGCAAAAATACCATTCGTTACTACGCCAGGGATGTTATTAATATCTCGCTCTAGTTTGATAGGCTCCATAATCTGTAAGTTATGAATATCTAGTATTAGATTATTATTATCTGATATGAAATTCTCTCTGAGAACGGGCCTACCACCGTGCTTGATAAGTTCAAGAGATACAGAGCTTCTAGACATTGGTATGACTTCAATTGGAAGAGGAAAGTTACCTAAAGTATGAACTTTTTTTGAATCATCAACGATGCATATGAACTTTTCTGAGGCATGGGCTAAAATTTTCTCTCTAGTCAGCGCACCACCACCCCCTTTTATCATTTGGAGGTCTTTATTAACTTCATCTGCACCATCTATGTACTTCGTAAGTTTACCAACATCACGAAGCTCTGAGACCTCAAATCCATGTGCTTGAAGAAGTTCTGTTGATTTAACTGAACTGGAAACAACGCTGCGAATTTTATTTTTCACTTTAGGTAAATTTTCTATCAGAATGTTTACGGTGGATCCAGATCCAATCCCTAGAGATTCGCCGTTTGTTATATAATCTAAAACAGCCTCAGCCACTTTTTGTTTTTTAGTATTTTGATCCATTTTGAAAAAATTTAATTTTTATAGTATACACTATAAGGCATATAGCCATGAAAGATAACTTTGTAAAAAACTGTTACAACAAAATACTATCTGCAGACTCTGTATACGATATAGCTATAAAGACACCCACTCAATCTGCACCAAAACTATCATCTAAACTAGATAATAACATATTCATTAAAAGAGAGGATTTGCAACCTGTATTCTCTTTTAAACTCCGAGGGGCCTATAATAAAATCTCCAAGCTAAAGAATAAAAAACACATCGTTGCTGCATCAGCTGGGAATCATGCTCAAGGTGTTGCAATGACTTGTAAAAAACTTAAATTAGAGTCTTCTATTGTAATGCCGTTAACCACACCAACGATTAAGGTGAACGCTGTTAAAAAACTTGGTTCAAAAGTCATATTATCAGGAGACACTTATGACGAGGCCTATAGTTTTGCTATAAAATTCGCAAAGGATAATAATTATGAGTTTGTGCATCCATATGATGATTTAGATGTGATTGCAGGACAAGGCACGATAGCTATTGAATTAATAGATCAATTAAATGAGCATCCTGATTATGTCTTCATCCCAGTAGGAGGTGGAGGTCTTCTAGCAGGTATGAGTGTTTACCTAAAGTCTGTGAGTCCAAAAACCAAAATTATCGCTGTTGAGGCTGAGGATTCCGCCTGTTTCAATTTAGCTTTCAAAAAAGGGAAACCAACATCTTTATCTCATGTTGGAATTTTTGCTGACGGCGTTGCAGTAAAAAAAATAGGCTCAAAAACTTTCAAACTAACAAAAGGTATTGTTGATTCATCAATTACCGCCACCACAGATGAAATTTGTTCAGCTATCAAAGACTTATACGAAGAAACAAGAGTAATTGCTGAACCCGCAGGTGCATTATCTTTAGCGGGAGCAAGAAAATATATTTTATCAAACAAGATAAAAGGTAAAAACATAGCAACAATTCTGTGTGGTGCGAATATGAATTTTGATCGGCTAAGACATGTTGCTGAGAGAGCTGATATTGGAGAAAGCACAGAAATTATTCTAGGTGTAACTATCGCTGAAAAGCCAGGAAGTTTTAAGAAATTTTGCTCTATCATTGGGAAAAGAGCTATTACAGAGTTCAACTATCGCTTTTCAGACAACAAGGACGCACAGGTTTTTGTTGGTATTAAAACAACCAAAGGGTTAGATGAAAAAAAAGAGATAATCAAAAAACTTAAGTCCAATGGCTATAAATGTCATGATATGAGTAGCAACGAAATGGCTAAACTCCATGTTAGATATATGGTCGGCGGAATTTGTAATGAGATTAATGATGAGAGAATTTATAGATTCATGTTTCCTGAAAAGCCTGGTGAGCTTCTAAAGTTCCTAAATAACATAGGCTCAAGATGGAATATAAGCCTTTTCCATTATCGAAACCATGGTGCAGATTTTGGACGTGTTCTTATTGGTCTACAGGCTCAAGAGAGTGAATTAGGTAGTTTAGAAAAGCACTTTAAGAAACTCAATTACAAGTTCTATAATGAATCACAAAATTCAGCTTACAAACAGTTTTTAAAATAAATTAATATCACTATGTCTATAATAAAAAAGGCCCTTTAATAAGGGCCTTTTCCATTAGTTATTGCTAGAATTAACGTCTTTTACGCTTAGCAGTCTTTTTCTTAGCTACTTTACGCTTAGCAGTCTTTTTCTTAGCAGTCTTTTTCTTAGCTGTTTTCTTTTTAGCTACTTTACGCTTAGCAGTTTTCTTCTTAGCTACCTTACGCTTAGCAGTTTTCTTCTTAGCTACCTTACGCTTAGCAGTTTTCTTCTTAGCTACCTTACGTTTAGCAACTTTTTTACGGGTAGTAGTTACTTTTTTCTTAGCAACTTTACGCTTAGCTACTTTAGTTTTTCTTTTCGCTTTTGCTTTCTTTTTAACCATACATTCCTCCGCGGTATTGGTGGTTAATTTTTAGTTTAGTAAATTATTTATCAAAAACAAGTGTTAATTAGTTTATTTTAAAATTATTTTTTATTTATTTTGTTAAGTTAATAATAAAATCCCATTCTTTTTTTTCTATTTTTGTAATTGATAATCTATTTCCGCGTTGAACAACTCTCATGTCTGATAATTCTTTGTAAGATTTTAAATCTTTTAACGTTACAATCTTCTTAAACTTCTTTTTGTACTTTACATCGACCATTAACCATGTTGGTGCATCTTTTTTACTCTTTGGATCATAGTATTTTGCTTTCTTATCAAATGCAGTATGGTCTGTGTAAGCCTCTTTGCATATCGTCATTAGCCCATAGATACCTGGTATTTCACAATTTGAATGATAAAAAAACGCTAGATCACCAACCTTCATAACATCTCTGATCATGTTTCTAACCTGATAGTTCCTTATACCATCCCAAGGCTCAACTTTGTCTCTTGCAAGGTCATCTATGCTGTAGTCATCAGGCTCATTTTTCATAAGCCAGTAGTTCATTTTAATACTTCTTCGAATTTAGTATTTATAACATCTAAGCTTTTTTCAACAGTTGCCAATTCTTCAAGTTTGATTTGGTTTTTTATGTCAGAACCAGCAATGTTTAATAATATCAGCAATAAAAAGTAGTCATGTCCTACATTTTTAGTTTGTTCTTTGACTCTCTCTGCTTCTGCGATTATTCGCTCTCTTGATTTAAGTAATATTCTTTTCTCATCATCTGTGCACATAACAGATATATCTTGACCTAGTATATTAATATCAACTTTACTCTTTTCCATAACCTTTTATATTGTCTATTCTCTCTAGCAGTGATTTTAGCTCTGATTTTGCAGTCTCATTTTTTTTGATAAGGTCCGATTTTTCTGATACGAGTTTAGTTTGCTGATTTTTTAGAAGTGTATTTTCAAGATTAGTAGAGTCAATTTTCTTGCTAAGCAAATCAAGATTGTGCTCTAGATTATTCAATTTATCTAATAAATCTGACATAGTGTATAATATAGTTTTAGTACTCACATTAATCAATAAAATTATTAATTTACATTAGTTTTGTATGAAAAATTCTACATTCACATTAATTCATGAAATCATTAGTGAATATGAGTGCCCTTTTACAGAGTATGAGGTGCATGGATTCTTTACGGGGATAGTTCTGTTAAAAATATCAGATACTGATCTTGATAAAAAAATTCTTGCCTTCATGGACATCGACGATAGCTCTCTACCCAAATCACATGAATTGATAGAATGCATAAGAAATGATCTCAAAGCAGCTAAATTCAACATAAGACAAGAAGGAGGGGGTGACTATTACTCCGTATCTTCATCACTATCAGAATGGACATACTATTTTCTTATAGCATTTCAGACTAAAAATAGCTCTGATTTAGATGATCATAGGGTCATTGAAATTCTTGATGTTTTTGATGAAATAAGTCAGCTCAACCAAAAATATAAGATAGATGACGATAATGACGTCAATGAAGAAAGTCTGAATGATATCAATGATTTCATTGAAAAATCGGTCCAATATATATTTAATAAAAATGATGACAAATAAAGACTTTAAAATAAGAAGGAAAATGCTGCTTAGTCAAATTCATGATAACTCAGTGGTTTTCATATTTTCGGGGCAAGAAAAGTCAAGAAACAACGACGTAAATTACAAGTATCGTCAATCTAGCAATTTTTTTTATCTTACTGGCATTAATGATGCATCTACAGTATTGGTCATGACAAAGAATGGGAGGCGTGTTTCGGTAACTTTACTTTGTAATAGGCCAAATATCGTTGACAAAATTTGGACTGGCCAGCTTCCATCTAAAGCAACTTACAGAAAAGAATATGATATTGAACAGGTTATTTATTTCGATGAACTAAAATCATTCCAGTTAGATGATTTTAAAAATATGTATTTTGAATTCAATGATGAATCAAGAGCGAGTGACTTCATTAGCACCTTAACATTCAAACAATCAGGATCTAGGTATTCAAAGACTGCCTCTTCACGATCAACTAAAATTAATCTATCAAGCATACTATTTGATATGAGGAGGATAAAATCAAAAAATGAGATATCACAAATCAGGCATGCAGCGAAAATATCTTCAAGTGCACATATAAATCTCATGAAACAATGTAAACCAGGTTTAAAAGAATATGAAGTTGAGGCAGAGTTTATAAAATATTGCATGAGTGAGAGATGTGAACAAGCATATCCCGCAATTGTTGCAGCTGGAAAGAACGCTTGTACACTCCATTACACTAAAAATGATTCTACTTTAAGAAAAAACACCCTTCTTCTTGTTGATGCTGCAGCAGAATTTGATAATTATGCATCAGACATAACAAGAACTATTCCTGTATCAGGAAGATTTAATAAACATCAAAAAATCATATATGGAATTGTTCTTAAGTCACAAATGATGGCTATCAATGCCTGTAAGCCTGGGAAAACATTAATTGATATACACAATGTTGCAGTAAAATATATTACAAAAGGATTAGTAGAAGCAAAGATTCTAAAGGGAAGTATTAACAGTAATATTAGAGATGAAACGTACAAAAAGTACTATATGCACAATACAGGACATTGGTTAGGTTTAGATGTACATGATCCATCCTCATACTCTAAAGATGGCAAGCCAATCACTCTTAAACCAGGAATGATTTTTACTGTAGAACCAGGTATATACATCAATAAAGAAACTGGCATTGATAAGGGTTATCATGACATCGGAGTAAGGATAGAAGATGACATACTCATCACAAATAATGGATGTGAAGTTTTATCCAGAGATGTTCCTAAAACTATTCAAGAAATTGAAAATCTGATGTCACATGACTAAAAAGTATAATTTTACTGTCATAGGGGGTGGGCTTGTCGGCTGCTTGGCATGTATTGTGTTGAGTAAAAAAAATTACACAATTTGCTTGATAGAAAAAAAAAGTTTCAAAACGATAATACCTGATAACTTTTCACCATTATCTTTGACTATAAACACCATTGACTTTCTTAAAAAGAATCGTTTATGGGATGATGGTATATTTAAATCTAGTGAAATCAATAAATTAACTATTAAACTATTTAACAGTTTCAATGTGGTTAAATTTACATCTGATGACCTTAATGGAGAAAAGCTTGGTTCAATTATAGATAAATCTAGCTTTTTGTCATTCTTAAGAGATAAGTGCCTAAAGGATCAAAATATAGATATTGTTGACGAAATAGATCTAAATTTAGAAACCAATACATCGCCATTTCAAATATCTCTTATTCAGACTAAGTCAGAAATCATGAGCGAAAATCTCATAGTTACTGATGGAGCCAATTCACAACTTGCAAAAAAATTAAATATGAAAAGTTTAGCATTAAGCTACAAACAAACATCTTTTATGCTTAACGTAAACTTTAAATCAGTTTCAGGAGGAGCATTTCAGGTTTTTACTAAGAAAGGTATTTTTGCAATACTTCCATATAATGATAATTCTGTTTCAATAGTAGCAAGCGTTTATGACGACTTTATTGATGATTTTAACTTTGAAAGCGAAAATGCCAACATTCAGCTCCTTGAAAGCGAGCTTTGTCCGTTCATTAAAGGGATTCACAACCCTATTCTACTCTATAAATACCCACTTAATACAACTAGGCTAGTAACATGGACTAGACGAAATATAATATTCCTTGGTAACTCTTCTCAACTGTTACATCCTTTTGGGGCACAAGGATTTAACTTTGCAGTTGATTGTGTGAAGGAAATCGATAATCATTCCACGGAATTATTCATAGATAATGAATTAAGCTCGGATTTAATTGAGACGATTAATATGAAAAGAAATACTGTACTTAATAGAATCGATTTTACCTCTTCTGCTTTAATGAAAAATAATATACTTGCCAACTTATCATCATCATTCTTTTCAAAAGCTATGAATTCATCTGCGACGTTGAGAAAAAGTATCTTAAAGAAACTAGTGGGAGTAAATTAATTATGTCTATTGTATTAGCAAATAATACGCTTCTGTCATTTATTGCAGCATTAGATTTATCTAAAAACTCGGGGCGAGATGTATATCTAAAATCAGATATCCCTGAACACTTTGGCCGATACTTCAGTATTAATGAATTTAGTAAAATATATCTAGACAATCTAGGTGTTTGGAAAAAGATAAGTACAGACCAATATGTGCCTTATAAAAATATTGAGATTTATTTGAATGATAAAAAGTCACTGGAGTTTAAATGTGATGATCAAAAAGCTCACAATCTCGGTTATATCATTAGTGAGGGGGTTCTATTAGATGCAGTGTCTAAATGTATAAACGAAACTAAAAGTATAAAAGAACAAAACCAGCAAAATTTTAGTGCAACAGGTGACATGAATATATGCTCAAATATAAATGAGCCTGAGAATATAAAAAATCTATTTAAGTTTAAGATCAAGAATTATGAGCAAACAGCATTAAATATTACTTTTGAACATGCTAATGATAATAACAGAGAACCCAGACAGATTTTTTTCAATGACGAAATTCTAGGATTACTACCTGTTGATAACAATACATATAATTTAATCTGGAGCATGCCGAACAGTTTTTTCAGTAGCATGAAAACAACATCATCAAATGAAATGATTAAATGCTTAGCTGAGAGAGTTGGCTTTATCGTTGGAGATATTGGAAATATTGATATTGGTAAGTCCTTTCCACTCTCATCAAGACATTCCAATAATTACTTCTTTGAAAATTATATATTGATTGGTGATGCAGCACATAAATACCATCCTCTTGCTGGATTAGGTCTTAATATGGGGATTGAGGATGTAGCAACATTATCGTATTTACTTACTAATAACGAGAATTCAAAAACTGTTTTTTATCAATACGCGATAAAAAGGATGAGTAGAGCTCAATCTCTTCAACATATATTAGATACAATAATAGTTTTCCATTCATCAGATCTCATGCCTATAAAAATAAAGAAAAAAATACTAGACTTTTTTAATGAAACTTTTTATCTAAAGCCTAAAATTATTGAAAATGCTACCGGTCTTAATAATAAAGAATTAGTTAATCTATAAATACATATATTGCAATAAATATTAAAAGAGCAGAAAAAATTATTTTTACTTTTTCTGAATCTATCTTATTTAACATCGACACTCCGATGTATGAGCCAGCAATGCTGGCTGGAATTATAATTAAAAGCGACAAGTGATTTATTTTTGAAATAAAGATATCTGAATTTATTAAAAACATAAAAAGCATAGACGCGCCAGCAATAATTAACCCTATGACCGATGCAGTTGCTATAGATTTTTTGATATCATTTATTAAAAAAGAGATGTATGGCACAGATAGCGTTCCACCACCTATACCCATCAAAGAGCTTATCATGCCATTTAAAAGAAAATAGAATTGCCCAATACTTCTAAGTATGCTTATGTTACTTTTTATAATCTTTGCATCGCTAATAAGTAACAATGCTAAAATTACAAGGATAATACTGTATATAATTTCGAGCGATTCGGAGGAGATATGCTCGAGTATGAAAATACCAGACAAACATCCTAAGCTAACAACTAATGCATATCCTCTCACAAGTTTAAAATTAATAAGATTGTTTCTGAAGTGAAAATAAGCTGATGAGGAACCCGCAAATATAATGCAAACAATAGACGTATATACCGCAGCTTGTAATTGATATCCATCAAATTGACCAGTGAATTTATGAACCAGTAGCAACCCGGGGACGAATATTATTCCACCACCAAGCCCTAGCATTCCAGCTGTAATGCCACCTATTAGACCAATTAGTATATAAATATAGATAAGTTCCATGTTTCTCCTTGACCAAAGTGAGTACATTCTAGTTTAAAATCTCACTAAATGTGGCATAATAAATCGAATTATTTTGGTAACCCCAATCAATTAACAGTTATTTAGGAAAAATCATATGTCAGGATATCACTTTTTATTTGTACCAGGCCCATCAAACGTGCCAGCTGCAGTGCAACAAGCAATTCATTGTCCCATGGAGGATCATAGAAACCCAACAATTCCAGATTTAATACAACCTATTACACAAGACTTAAAAAAAATTCTTAGGACTGAGTCAGGGAAAGTTGTTTTTTTCCCATCATCAGGAACAGGCTGTTGGGAAGCAGCCCTTCAAAGTACTTTAAATGTAGGAGATAAAGTCCTCGGTGCAAGTTTTGGTCAATTTAGTTATCTTTGGTTGGATATGTGCAAAAGACTGCAATTTGAGCCAATTACAATGGAAGAAGAGTGGGGTACAGGAGCTAATCCTGAAAGCTATCACAAGCATTTATCAGAGGATAAGAATCATGAAATTAAATGTGTTCTTGTTTGTCAAAATGAGACTGCTACTGGTGTCCGTAGTGATGTTGCAGCTATCAGAAAAGTGCTTGATGACCTCAATCACCCAGCACTTTTATTCGTTGACGGTGTTAGTTCTGTTGCAAGCTATGAGTTTGAAATGGACAAATGGGGTGTGGATGCAATAGTAAGTGGATCTCAAAAAGGGTTCATGCTTCCAGCAGGGCTAGGTATTTTAGGAGTAAGTCAAAAAGCAATTGATGCAATGAAGAACTCTAAATATCCAACTTGTTATTTTGACGTAGCAGATATGATTGAAAAGCTCGATGGTGGCTATTTACCATATACACCACCAGTGAATCTTCTAAGAGGATTTAGAGTTGCCATTGATATGATATTCGATGAAGGTCTAGAAAATATTTGGAAGAGACACCATAGATTGGCAGAAGGAACCAGAAAAGCAATTACTGAAGGTTGGGGTCTAAACCTCTGCGCAAAAGAGGCTAAGTGGTACTCTGATACTGTATCAGCTATCGTAGTTCCAGAAGGCTTTGATGCATCTAAAGTTATAAGCACTGCTTTCAATAAATACAATCTTGCGCTTGGTGCAGGTTTATCAAAAGTAGCAGGAAAAGTATTTAGAATTGGACATCTTGGTGACCTCAATGAGTGTA
>Ga0163111_10002958_pt1 | contig 10890 bp, 9 predicted proteins | sample CRUFie1St18metaG_FD_109645 | JGI IMG/M metagenome (GOLD analysis project Ga0163111, IMG submission 109645) | Marine microbial communities from the Costa Rica Dome - CRUD Field 142mm St18 metaG | ecosystem: Environmental > Aquatic > Marine > Oceanic > Photic zone | place: Costa Rica: the Eastern... | reverse complement strand
GGCAATACTCATCACCGTGAGGACAAACAGCATCAGATAGGCGACACCCCGGTCCATGGCTGATCCGAATTTCTGCAGATCAATGAAGTTGAGTACAAAGGCAATGGCGGTGACCTGCACAAAGGGAGACAGGAAGGCGATCACCTGATTGTTCACTCCTGGATAATCGCTCCAGAAATACTGCTCACCAAATCCGAACATGGCCATCTGCATAAACCCAGCGGTGGCCAGATAGATGACATAAAGCAGGTACGAAGTCTCACGCAGTGACAGGTACAGGAAGCTGTTGTAGATCATCATAATCATGATGATGCCGAGAAACGCACCCGCCCACAGGTAGAGAAGTTTCTCTTCTTCTGCGGCATCCGTGTACGTCAGCAGATCCAGCGGTATGACCAGCGGCCCTTCGGTGGCGATACGCAGATAAATTTCCTGCTCTTCCGCAGTGGCAGCATCGAGGGGGAACCAAGGCGTACGTTGAGGAATCGGACGCACATTGAACGGACGCAGGTCGCCGGCTTCGAAGTGGCGCAGCAGACGACCGTGCTCAAAGAGGTAGAGATCCACGTAATCATGATGTGGATAATTCAGGCGGATCAGCGGCTGTGTGAACGCGGAACTGACGCCGCTGATACGCACCCGTGCCCAGATAGGGCGATCAATCTGACCGAAGTTACTGTTTATGGTGTCGCGGCGTTGCCAGTCGGACTCCGGCCGGACGAGGATCTGCTCCAGAGTTTCTCCCGGGCGTTCGTGAACGAACTCCAGCAGGGGCAGCAGGCTGACTTTTTCACTACTGAAGTGAGCCGTCTCAATGGCTTTGGCGTGCTGGGCCAGCAATGCCATCAGCAGCAGGCAGCAGGACAGAAAGGCCTGACGGATATGCACAGAGAGTGCTGGGGTGGGAAAACTATCCCCGTGAATTCGTTTTGGAACCGTCATCCTGGGACCTGAAACTCCAGTGAAGTGAGTACTTTAAACCTAGTTCAGAATGGTCATCTGTCAAAGCGTCAGGCACTGCTTTCCATCAGAAATGCGATCTGGTTCCGACCATTGCGCTTCGCGCGATAAAGCAGTGAATCTGCGGCCTGAAGCAGCTTCTCCCAGGCGTCGCTGTCGACGGGTGAGTTGACTGTCAGACCGATGCTCACAGTCATTCTGCGCGACATACCGTAAGCACTCACTTCGTGGGCGGCAAAGGCCTGTCTCAGAGACTCCGCCAGAGCCTGGGCTTCACGAGCATCCGCCCCGGGCAGAATCACCACGAACTCTTCGCCGCCATAGCGGGCACAGATGGCATTGTGATTTTCGGTCACTTCGCGAATAAGGCGCCCTGCGTCTACCAGACAGGCGTCACCGAAGCGGTGGCCATATTCGTCGTTAAGCAGCTTAAAGTGATCGATGTCGATCATAAGGACCGCCAGGGGGCTGCCGGTGCGGCAGGCGTCGAAGTAGGCCTCTGCATAGCACTGGTCGAAGCGGCGGCGGTTCAGTAATCCGGTCAGTCCATCTGTGGTGCTCAGAATCTCCAGGCGCTGGTTGGCTTCTTCCAGCTCGCGGGTACGTTTACGGACCTGCTCTTCCAGTTCAGCATTCATGGCGATCTGCACGTCCATCAGCTGCGACTGACTGCTCAGGCGCAATTCTTTCTCCTGGTTCACCTTATCTGCAAAAGCGATAGAGAGCAGTGCAAGCTCCAGCACCGAGCCTATGGCCAGTGCATATCCACCCAGATCGGATGCGGGAATGAGACTTGCCAGCTCGGCCAGGAACCAGGAAATAAAGAACAGATATACAAACCAGGCCAGCACAAACAGCCGCGCGGCCTTTTCGCCCAGCCACCAACCTTTGATCCCGATATAAATTCCGGCCAGCACACTCAGAAAACCGGTCACGTTAACGACCGCGAGAAAGCTGGCGTAATCCATGACAGGGGCGCCAGCCACCAGAAGCCAGGAGTACAGCAGCAGCACTGTTCCTGTGACCCGTTCAAAGCGGGGGAAGCGCTCATAGAGTCCAATAAAACTGATGACAAATCCGACGGCAGAGGCCTGCATCAGAGCGGTGGATAGGGCAACCGCCAGATTGTTATTGATCGGTTCACCGTCGGGCCACAGATACTGAAAACCAATGCCCTGCAAGGTGACCTGCTGAAGAAATACCGTAGCGATATAGAACAGATAATAGGCGTACGTGGTGTCGCGCAGCGACAGAAAAATGAACAGGTTGTAGGCCAGCATAATACCGAGAATGCCGAAATAGACCCCCAGCCACATCACCACAGAACGTTCCTAGGCGACAGCGGTTTTGCCGGTCACCAGTGAAAACGGGATCAGCAGAGGGCCTTCTGTGCGGATACGCAGATAAATGGTGGCGTCAGCGGAATGCTGGATCGACTCAAGTGGGAACAGGAAAATCCGCTCGGGCAGGGGGCGTGTAGTGAAAGGCGTCTGATCGCCGGTGTGAAAACTTTCGATTAATTCACCGTCCGAGACGAGGTAGAGATCGACGTAATCATAATGTGGGTAGTCCAGCTTCAGCAGAAAATCATCGCTGAGCAGGTCACTGCCTCTGACCGACTGCCGGAACCAGACCAGGTTATGATCGCGCCCCAGGCTCCGGCTTTCTTCCGGAGTCGGCTGCCACAGGCTGTCTGGGGTATGCATGATGCTGTGCAGATCAACCGCTTCAAGGCTCTTCAGATATTCAGCTTTACCCCCGAGGGATACAGCTCCGTCAATCTCTGAAAGTTTGAGTGGTGCGGCCTGTAGGGTAAAAGACAACAGCAGGGCGGCAACCACGAACAAGGTAGTGAAAAGATGCTGGCGGGTGGCTGCGGTTGTTATTTTTATCACTCAGTGATCTGCCTGCCTTAAATTAGATGACCCACGCCTTTGTGGGAGTGTCCAACATACGATAATGCCGACAGAAATAATCTAGCTGAAACGATCAGATATCGTGGTTAAACAGATCACACTGCTGTAACACAATGTGAAGCTTTACGTGATATTGACGGGATGAAAAAGAAAAGCCCGGCACAGGCCGGGCGTTTCAGAGATGCGTCAGAAAAGCGCTTAAGCAAAGAACGAAAGAAAAGGGCGATCAGATTCCTGCACGAGTTACATCATCACCTGGCCGAGCATTCTCACACCGGTAATCAGTAACACAACGGCAAACACCTTCTTCAGTCTGGCCGCATCGAGTGTCGCGGCAAGCCTGGCTCCTACGGGGGCGAACAGCACGGTCAATGGCACAATACAGATAAAACCAGCGAGATTGATCAGTCCGAGGGTTGAGATGGGCGCGTCCGCAGGCGTGGTGCCGACCGTGAGCATCACCAGCGCGCCGGGCAGAGCGATCATCAGGCCGATCGCCGCAGCGGTGCCGACGGCTTTGTGGGCAGGATAATTACAGAGCGTCAGTAACGGCACAGAAAGCGTGCCGCCTCCAATTCCCACCATCGCACTGAAAAAACCCACTGAGGTTGCCATCGTGGCCTGACCGGCGGGCCCGGGTAAGTGCGGAAACAGACCGGGCTTTCCTGCTCTGAACAGCATGTTCAGAGCGGCCAGCGTAGCAATAACCCCAAACAGTACCGTCAGCCAGTGACCATCGATCCGGGTCACGAGCCAGCTGGCGACCAGAACACCGGCGAGAATAAAAAGCCCCCAGCGCTTTAACAGCCCGACATCCACATTACCCAGCCGATGGTGCGTGCGTATAGAACTCAGCGAGGTCGGGACTATGGTGGCCAGAGACGTCGCTGTGGCGATCACCATGGCAGACTCAGGAGATACCCCGAACCCCTGAAACAGAAAGTACAGGACAGGCACAATCACAATGCCACCGCCCACACCCAATAACCCGGCAAGGATGCCCGCGACGACCCCTGTGATGGCTAATGCCAGAATGGTCAGGAGGTGATCGGAAAATAACTCAGTCATGCTCATTTCTTACGGGCCCATTCGTTGCGGACTATCTCTGCACCTGCCGCCAGGGCTTTCAGTTTCTGCCGCGCGACGTCCCGGGAGAGAGGCGCCATGCCGCAGTTGGGGCAGGGGTAAATTTTATCTGCGTCGGCATACTTGAGTGCCTCGCGTAGGGTGGCCGCAACTTCTTCGGGCGTTTCTATCACATCCGTTGCCACATCAATGGCACCGACCATGATTTTCTTTCCTTTCAGCAGTGCCAGGACCTCCATCGGAACCCGACCGTTATGGCATTCGAGCGAGATGATGTCGATGCTCGACTTCTGGATGGCCGGAAAGGTTTTTTCGTAATGACGCCACTCTTCGCCAAGAGACAGTTTCCAGTCTGTGTTCGCCTTAATGCCATAGCCATAGCAGATGTGCACTGCGGTTTCACACTGCAGTCCCTGCGTCGCCCTTTCCAGAGCTTTAATCCCCCAGTCATTCACGTCATCCAGAAAAACGTTAAATGCGGGCTCGTCAAACTGAATAATGTTCACACCGGCGGCTTCGAGTTCTTTCGCTTCTTCATTCAGTGCTTTTGCGAACTCAAAGGCGAGCGTTTTTCTGTCCCGGTAATAATCGTCATACAGGGTATCGACCATGGTCATCGGGCCCGGCAATGCCCATTTAATGGGCTGATCAGTCTGGGAACGGAGAAACTTTGCATCCTCAACAAAGACAGGTTTCTGGCGACTTACCGGACCAATAATTCCAGGCACGCTGGCGTCATAGCGATCGCGGATCCGCACTGTTTTTTTGTTTTCAAAATCAACACCACTGAGATTCTCAATAAAAGTTGTCACAAAATGTTGGCGGGTCTGCTCGCCGTCGCTGAGAATATCCACGCCCGCTGACTGTTGTTCCTGCAGTATGATACGCAGCGCATCCTGTTTACCCGATGTGAGTCCATCACCTTCCAGTTTCCAGGGTGACCAGAGTGTCTCAGGTTCCGCCAGCCAGACAGGTTTTGGCAGGCTGCCTGCGGTCGAGGTAGGAAATAATGTTTTCATGTTCAGCTCTACTTCAATAATGTCGCGGGGATCAGGCAAAATCTGCCGACCACTTTGCGAGAATTTCCTGGTACGGTTTGATGAAATGTTCTTCTGCAAATTTGCCTTGCCGGATGGCCAGCTGGCTACGCTCAACCCGATCGTAGACAACCTGAGTCAGTGAGTGATCGGTGTGCTTGAGATCCGGCTGATACTCGTACCCGGCCACGGAATTGGCGTTGTAAATTTCAGGTCGGTAGATTTTCTGAAACGTTTCCATCGTGCTGATGGTGCTGATCAATTCCAGATTGGTGTAATCCGTCAGCAAGTCTCCGAAGAAATAAAACGCCAGCGGAGCGACGCTGTTCTGCGGCATAAAATAACGTACGTCGAAGCCCATCTTGCGGAAGTACTGCTCGGTCAGTGACGTCTCATTCGGAGTGTATTCAACGCCAAGGACAGGATGTTGATTCTCAGTACGGTGATAGATTTTATTGTCAGAAACGCTCAGGCAGATGACCGGTGGTTTACTGAAGTTCTCTTTGTAGGTACGGGAGTTAAGAAAATCTTTGAACAGTTTCCCGTGCAGCTCACCAAATCCTTCCGGAATACTGAATTGTGCCTGACCGGCATTGTATTCGCGCAGTAACACACTGAAGTCATAGTCGCGCACGTACGATGAAAAATTGTTACCTACGATTCCTTCGATGCGTTTGTCTGTTTTCCGGTCAAGGATATTCGTCTTGAGAATTTCGATGGAAGGAAAGCTCTGGCCCTTACCCTCGATATCAATATCGACTGAGATAATCTCCAGTTCCAGCGTGTAGCGATCCCCACGAGAGTTGTCCCAGTGCGCGAGTGCGTTGAAGCGGCGGTCAATCATACGCAGAGCATTGCGCAGATTCTCCTGGCGGTGGTCACCACGTGCCAGGTTAGCGAAATTTGTGGTGATGCGGGTACTGTCTGACGGTTGATAATCTTCGTCAAAAATTACGCGTTTAATGGCGTATGAAAAAACGTTACTCATCTGCCTGGCCTCCCATAGAAAACGTAGGTTGCGACTCCGCCTGTGGTCGTTGGTATGGGCGACCACTCAGCAGCTGTCATGTCTGGGGGCTATTTGTACCGTCAGTCAGGTATGAATAAAATTGATATTATCTAATTGATGTATGAGAAAAGTTAATCTTATGCCGGCGGCTGGTAGCTGCGGGCAAGCTCAATAAAAGCGTTCAGATAGCCCATATGCTCCTCACCCTCACGGGTGCCGAGATAGATCTGCTTGGCGATGCCTTGCTCACCAAGACGCACCACGTCGAGTGGCAGTTTCTGGCAATACTCTTCCGCCAGCCAGCGGGGAAGGGCAGCCACGCCTCGCTGACAAGCCACCATCTGCAGCATGATCTCAGTGGTTTCACTGGTTTTATGCTGTTTCGGCACCACCGCGGCGGGCGTCAGAAACTGGGAGTAGATATCCAGACGGTCCGGCGCCACCGGGTAGGTCAGCAGCACCTGATCGCGCAGATCTTCAGGCAGTGCATACGGCTGAGTAGTCAGTGCATGACCACGGGGGACGACCAGCACCTGCTCATAGTCAAACACCGGCGTAAAGCTCAGGTTGCTTTTGTAGAATGGGTCGGGAGTCACCAGCAGATCGATTTCATAATCCAGCAGGGCTCCGACGCCGCCGAACTGAAACTTCTGTTTTACATCCACATCGACGTCAGGCCAGCTGTCCAGAAACGGTGACACCACCTTCAGCAGCCATTGATAGCAAGGGTGGCACTCCATCCCAATGCGCAGTGTACCCCGCTCGCCCTGCGCTATCTGCTTGAGCTTGTCTTCGGCATGAAACAGGAGTGGCAATACGCGGTTGGCGATGTTCAGCAGATATCTTCCGGCCTGAGTCAGGCGCAGGCTCCTGCCTTCACGCAGCCAGACCGGGGTGCCCAGATTATCTTCAAGCTTACGTATCGTATGACTCAGGGCAGACTGAGTCACACAAAGCTCCTTCGCCGCTGCGGTCAGAGATCCGTGTTGTTCAACGGCCTGAATAATCTTCAGGTGAGTTCGTTCGATCATGGTTTACTCAAGAGTAGGATGAGAAAAATTAATTGATTGGTGAAAATATACCATTTTTGTTCATTTCAGAAGTTGCTTAGGCTTATCCCGTTCCTGAAACAGAAATAAGAGAAGGGTCTGCCTATGTGTCAGTTGGTACCGCCGATAGAAAATCCATGTCGTGTTGTGGCCGTCAGTCCGTTGACCCGAAGTACGTTCCTGATTGAACTGGAAGCTCGCGATACACCAAAGTACCGGCCTGGTCAGTACCTGCAGCTGAGTGTCGAAGTAGATGGGCAAACACATACTCTGTTTTATTCGATTGCCAATCGTCCTGACGCGCGTAACCCTAACCGGCTGGAGCTGATTATCCAGTGCGGCAGTGACTTCAGTCGGGCACTGCTGGAGCGCCTGAATGAGCTTTTTCTGAATGGTCGCCCTCTGCCAGTGACCCTACCACTGGGGCAGGCATTTCTGCAGACTGACCTCCAGCAGCCACATTTGTTGGTGGCCTCAGGGTCGGGCATCTCTAAAATCCGCTGCATTGCCGCAGAAATACTGAGCAGGTATCCGGAGGCTGACGTCCGGGTGTATTGGTCGAACAGGGACTCTGAAAACTTTTACCTGCTCGAAGAATTCAGCCGTTGGCAACAGGACCACAGAAACTTCAGATTCACCCCAGTTCTTGAATCTCCCGCAACGCACTGGTCGGGGCGCACGGGGTACTTGTCCGACGTCATAAAAGCAGATCTTGTGTCCCTGCATCAGACCTACGGCTATCTGTGTGGGTCGCCGCAGATGGTATATGGGACGCTGGATCAGTTAGCAGTCATTGGATTGCAGGAAGGTCAGTGCTACTCGGATGTATTCGAATTTTCGCCCAGGGTGGAGGAAGAGAGCGTGGCGGTTTGATGGTGCAGGTGCTCAGGACGAAGCTTTTAGTGGACCAGCGTCACAATGGCGCACTGAAAAGCACAGTGTTGTAGTCACTGTGTAGTCAATCATCATACGGTGTGGAAATTCAGGGTAACTGCAAAGCCGCACGCACGGGCGTACTTCTGTACTGTCTTAATGCTAGGGCTGGTATTACCCTTCTCAAGTCTACTGATATTACTTTTCTTGGTTCCCATCCGAGCAGCTACTTCCTCTTGAGTGAGTCCTGCCTGGGTACGCATCTTCAGCAATTGACTGATGAAGGCGAATTCTTCTTCAAGCGCATCGTATTCCATACGAACGTCGTCATTCTCGAGCGCTTTGGCTTTCAATTTCTGTAAATTACTCATGATCCTTTACCTCTTTCATTCGTTTCCTGGCCAGGTCCAATATCTTTTTAGGTGTTTTCTGCGTCTTTTTTACGAACGATAAGACAACACATACGTTCTGGCCCTCCAGGTAGCAAAACAAGGAGCGTCCAATTCCTTCTTTTGCTTTCGCTCTGATCTCAAACAGTCCATTGCCTAGAGACTCAGTGTGCGGAGGCCCGAGATTAGCCCCATGTGCTTCAACCAAGTCCAGGAGTCTGAGCATCCTGGCTTGTATCTTTGGCGGCATCGAAAGAATCTCTTCCTGGACGCCGTCGTAAAATGTAATAGTCCATGCCATTGATGGTTATCCTATTTGATAACTTCTGTGTCGTACAGTTATATGTATAAATGATCTAAATACAGGTTCTTATATTCGGTAGGGATTTTGGTCAATCGCCTGAGGGTATTAGATAGGGTGGCGATTCAGGGCTTATTATCAGATTGAAATGATGGGATTGCACTCTGGACCATCCATGGCCCAGCCCCTTCGGGCGCCTGCGGCGGTACTGATTGCTCCCGGCAATCAGTGAACCCGGAACTATGAAGGGTTCATAATTCCGCCGCACCAAATAAAAAGCCCCCAGTTAGGGAAGTACCCATAGATTTAGCGAAAAATGTAAGCAAAGATTTAGCATAATGTTTATAACATATTGTTATGTATGGTTTTTTCTGGTTCGCTTCTTGGTTGGGTCTTGCCAGCTTCGAATGTTTGATAGTTAGCCTGTCGCACATTGGCCGAATCACCGCTTGTTGGCTGCGTGCCCACTAGCTGGATGGCTTATAGCCTGGTGCAATTGTCAGATTTTCCACGCCGTAGAGGGTGGGGGTGTTTTTAAGCCATAAGTGAAACTCAGGCCCCTGCAAATCATGGCTGGGTGAGCAGTCAATATTCCAATGCCTTAACACATATCCTGCGACAGCTGCCCTTACCAGTATTTTCAGCATCCCGTTTGTCATGCCGTACTCGGTCTCTATCGTGTCTGGGTGCTGAAGGTTTGGGTGCGGAACGATGTGCATTTCGACAATACGGTTCCACTGGATATCACTTTCTTTGGTTTCTGACTTTGTTATTTCGGTACTGAGTAATTTCGGACTGGCAATGCGATTAATCACAAAGTCGGTGAACCGACTACGTTTGCGGTCGTAAGCGCGCACATGCCAGCGAAGGCCGTTATCTACCAGCGCAAAGGGAACAATCTCTCGCTGGGTTAAACCGCTGGACAGTGAGCGGTAGTTTATTTCCAGCGCCTTCTTTTGGTGAATAGCCTTGGTGATCTCAGCCAGGACGTCCAGGTTGGGGAGATTTAGTTGTGTTGGAGACTCCGCCGTAATTAAAGAACTACTCCCTGCAACATGATCGTCTCCCAGGCCGTAGCACAAAGCAGATAGCGCCTGGCTTCCCTGGCAATGAAACAGGGGTTGAAACTGATTTGATCCGATATAGGTTTTAGCTTTCGTATCGTAGATGAGATTGTGAGAAGCCAGCTCTTTGTATAGCGCAATATCCCGAGTGGCTGCTGCTGCTTTAATGCCAAACCGACTGACTAAATCATTTCTGTTAACCGCCCCTAGAAAACGTAGTTTGAAGTCTATGTGGAATAGCCTCTCTTGTTGCGCTTGGCTGATGTCTTCAAGTTTGGTTGGGGTGCAGTTATTCAAATGACTACCTCTAGTTGCCTGGCTTTCCACATGCCTGATGAGAAGGCCATGCTTTTTTTACTGGAGCTTGCGGGGCCTGAAACCCGCACTCACCGATACCGGGCATATTTGTACTCAGAATCTAGACTGGATCGTAATATTTACGCAGGGTGTGTGTCAATTCTATTCATTGACATAATCAAAATGATGATGATATGGTCTTTTTTGATCGTAATGGCTGTTTGGTAATCAGCGGCCATGGGCTGTAAAGAGAGATTTGTATGAGGGAAAGGGATTGAACTTCCAGGGTTTGCAAGCCAAGTACCGGCGGCTATTTGCCGAGAGCGCAGCTTGGAAGTTGTTAAAGGTCGATAATGCGCCTTATATCCTTGCGTTCATTGCGGATCTCTTTTCGGAAGAAAGTGAAGTTCCCTACGGTCGAGCCCGAATCTTGTTGGATGCCGAGATTGAGCGCAGCCGCGAGCTCGGCATTTGGCCGACCGAGACGTCTGCAGCCACCTATCTGAATCAATGGATTAAGAATGGCTGGTTGCGAGAAATGGATGATTCTCTGACTAAGACTGACGCCAGTGAAATAGCGCTTAGATTCTGTAAAGGGCTCGATGAACGCAATTCCGGCACCACTGCCTCACATTTGCGTATTGTTCAAGAAGCCGTTCGTGACTTGGCGGTTGCAATTAGTCCTAACGTTGATGAAAGGGTGACCTTGCTCGAAAGCAAAAAGGCAGAGATTCAACGCGAAATCGAGGCGCTCCAAGCGGGGATTGTTCCGGTTCTAAGTGAATCTGAGCAAAGAGAGCGCATCCGCGAGATCTATCAACTGGCTTCTGTGCTGACGGGTGATTTTCGCCGAGTAGAGGATGAAATCAGAGTTTTAGATAAAGAACTCAGAGTGCAGATCATTGAGGG
>Ga0163111_10002957_pt1 | contig 10890 bp, 10 predicted proteins | sample CRUFie1St18metaG_FD_109645 | JGI IMG/M metagenome (GOLD analysis project Ga0163111, IMG submission 109645) | Marine microbial communities from the Costa Rica Dome - CRUD Field 142mm St18 metaG | ecosystem: Environmental > Aquatic > Marine > Oceanic > Photic zone | place: Costa Rica: the Eastern... | reverse complement strand
TGCTAATTCTTGGACACCTGCTCGTGCTATATCAAATCCTTGTTTTGGATCTGTCATAGCCTGTTGTGCTACTGCTAAACCTGCTAACTCTAGAGCATTTAAGGTATCTTCTCCCCATGTTACAGAGTTAGAATCATTTATTTCTTGTGGTGCTGGTAATTCAATATAATATTTTATTTTCTGATTTTCAGTCATTCTCTGATTGCCATTCTTAAAATCAACTTTCATATTCATCTTCTTATAATTTTCTTTTTCTTCAGCACTGTAATTATCAGATGCTAGTACGGCTTTTCTTCTATCCTTTGTTATTAGTCTTTGTTCTCCTGTTTTTTTATTCTCTTCGATTAATCCATTAACTTTAACATTTAATCCCATGCCCTTCTTTGGTGCCACATATTCTAAGCATTTAATTAAAAAGGTATCTCCTGTATTTTCACTGCCACCTCTAGCTACGGGATATGACATCATAATCCCAGTGTCAGATAAAACTCTCTTTCGCTTCTCTCTTTTTGCTATTTTTTCTGCCAGAGAAGAACTAAGGTTTAATTTTTGCCCAGCTTTAATATCATCTTGAAATGATGTACTAGAACCAGAATCCTCACTAAAAGTTCCGAGAAATGGGCTTTTAGTGTTTGATAATAAATCTTTTGGAGTGTTGATGTTAAGAGCCATCTATATTTTTTTTCTTCTTTATCAACTATTTAGACGTATTCTGCCAAATGGAATTGTTCTCAAATCTCTAAGTTCCATTTCATCAACTTTATATAATCCACCCACCACTTCTGGAAATGTATATTGTCTCATTTCTCCCCAATGAAAATTTATTCCCCTAAACCCCCATTGAAAAACATCAGTAACTGCAACAAGAGGGTGTGCATCATATCTGATGTTTGGAGTTTTTGGTCTGTATACAAATACATAGAAGTTTCCTTCCTCTGGCACATTGCTACCCTCAGTTAATACACCTAAGATTTCTTGTGCTAAATCATCGGGGTCTTCTGTTCCGATGAGATTTTTCATTATGGGGTCGATGCGACTCATATTCCTAACTCTTTTTCTGTAACAACCTTGAACTCCCACTGACGGTCAGCACAAAACTCCCGTGCCATTTTCCATTTCGCTTGGTTCTTTGCATATTCATACGCTTCACGAATATATCCTTTCGTCTGTCTTTTTGGTTTGACTGGTGGTTTTGTTTGCTTCGCTGGTTTTACTTCAATTACATATCTTCTTATCTTACCATTTCTTTCTTTGACTTTCATATAAAAATCTGGAAAGTAACGATGCACACGATTATCAACTGGTGAGCGATATGGTATTGCAATTTCTTCACTTGCCCATTCTAATATAGATTCATTTTTATCACAATACACCATAAACTTTCTCTCCCAGAGTGATCTATAGATGATGTTTGTCGGATCACCTTTATATTTACTAGGATAAGAGGGATAATATTTTCCCTTATAAGACATCTAAATACATATGATATGTAATTTTATTTAGAGTGCCAGCACCAAGACCAAGACAAATATCAGATATATTACCTAAAATACAGAATGTAGCACAGACATCACATTTTTTAGTTAAATTTGCGTTGCCTAATAGTAGTTTAAGAAGATATCTCAGAAAAAAAGGTATAAATGATAGATTTATAGTTGATGATGTAGGTTTGCTATGTAGTGATGCAGTCTTACCTGGCAGTGCCCTAGCATCTATAAACACTGCTGGAGATTATCAGGGAGTAATTGAAAGATTTGCTCACACTAGAAATTTTACACAAATAAATTTTCAATTCTATGTTGATAATAGATATAAATCTATGAAATTCTTGGAACACTGGATTGAATATATTGCTGGTGCTTCATCAGGAGATCCATCAGGAGATACTTATCACTTCCAGATGAGATATCCAGAGGATTACAAAACAAATGAAACAAGAGTTGTTAAATTTGAGAGAGATTATAATAGATTCCTAGAATATAGATTCATTGGTTTATTTCCCTTGTCTATTAATTCAGTCGGTGTTAATTATAATGGTTCGCAAGTATTAAAAGTAAGTGCATCGTTTAGTTTTGACAGGTATGTTTGTGGTGAGTCATCATCACTCGCAAGATTATTAGGAAAGGCATTTAATAATAAATCAGACTCAGGATTTTTAGCTGACAATGGTGAGGGTATCCCTTATAATGATGCTAACAAATTAAGTCAGGTAATGACAGGAATACCAATCCTTAATTCAGATCAGTTTGCTTTAACTAAAATTAGTGATTTTGGTGATACAATCACTACTACCACACAAAATAAAGGGGGAATACCATTCATAAATGGTGGTACGATAAGATAACACTCCCCTAACCCCTATAAATAATGACACTGAAGTGTAAAAATTATTATGCCATTACCACAGATATCAACACCGACTTATGAGTTGACTCTGCCTTCATCAAATAAAAAAATTAAATACAGACCTTTCCTTGTAAAAGAGGAAAAGATTTTGATAATTGCGATGGAGACACAAGATACAAAGCAAATTGCAAATGCGGTGAAAGATGTTATTGCTAAATGTATATTATCAAAAGGAATAAAGGTAGAAAAATTATCAACCTTTGATATCGAATATCTTTTCTTGAATGTTCGAGGAAAATCTGTTGGAGAACAGATTGAAGTTATGGTTACTTGTCCTGATGATGGAAAGACACAAGTTCCCAAATCTATTAACATTGATAGTATCAAAGTTAAGAAAGATCGGAACCATAAATCTGATATTAAGTTAGATGATGAATTTACTTTAAGAATGAAGTACCCATCTCTCAATGAATTTATCAAAACTAATTTCAGTGTTGATAATATGAATGTTGATGATACGTTTGATTTAATTGCATCATGTATTGATCAAGTATATTCTGAAGATGAATCATGGAATTCTTCTGAATGTACTGCTGAAGAATTAACTGAATTTGTTGAACAATTGAATTCATCGCAATTCAAGCAGGTAGAGAACTTCTTCTCAACGATGCCTAAATTATCTCATAAAGTTAAGGTCAAAAATCCAAATACTGGTGTTGAAAGTGATGTTATTTTAGAGGGGTTACAGAATTTTTTCGGGTAAGTATGGCACATGAAGATCTTGCGTCATACTACAAATTAAATTTTGCCTTAATGCAACATCATAAATATAGCTTAACAGAACTTGAGAATATGATACCGTGGGAGAGAGAAATTTATGTGGCTCTATTACAGCAGTACATTGAAGAGGAAAATCTAAAAGCACAACAAGAACGTAATGGATGAGCAAGGTTTAGTATCACCAATAGCAGGAGGCATTAGAGGTATTAGAAGAAGTGTATCTTCTGGTATCTTTACTGGTCGTGCTGTTCCCCCACCACCTCAACCAGATCCTCAGACGACACAATTACTAACACAAAATTCATTAACATTATCTACAGTTTCTAGTCAATTAGCACTAATAAATGGTTCTATATTAACATTAAGTAATTCACTTAATATAATAAAAGATAATTTGGCAGTAAGTGATCAATTAGAGAGACAGAGAGAAGCAGCAAAACAAAGAAGAGAAGCGATATTAGCAGAACAAGGTTTAAGAGAAGGAAAGGAAAGTGCATTAGAAGCAAAAATACAAAATGCATTATTGTTTCCAGTACAAAGAATAGCATCGAAGGCACAAGGTATATTATCAAGATTCCAATCATTTTTATTTGCTATCGCTGCTGGATGGTTAACTGATAAGGTTCTACAATTTTTTAAGTTAAAGGCTGAGGGAAATCAAGAAGCACTATCTCAATTTAAGCGAAAATTCTTATCAGATTTATTATTTGCAGGAAGTATTGTATTATTATTCAAAGTTGGTATAGGGAAAATATTTGCTGGTTTATCATTTCTTGCTGCAAAGGCATTAAGAATTAGAGTTGGTTCTATATTAAGAAATCCATTCACTGCAGTTGCTAATTTTATTAGACTCAATATAGCCAATTTTAGAAAGGTACTGGCTAATGGATTTAGTAATCTAGTAAAAAAAGCACCTAATGCTGTAGTAAATTTAATAAAACAACCATTTATTGCAGTAGGTACTGCTCTCGCAAGTGTCCCGATTATTGGGCGTTTCTTTAAAAAAGGTAAACCAGGCACACCTCCTGCAGGAGGAAAAGGTTTAGGTCCTTTAGGTATCTTAAATAAAGCTATAGTACCTATTTTTGCTGCTTTTGATTTCGCAGGTAGACTTGGAGAGGGTCAAAACGTGGTGCAAGCAGGTTCAGGTGCAACTGCAAGTGCTGGTGGATATATTGCATCTTCAATCATAGGTGCTAAAGTTGGAACACTTATTGGTGGTCCTCTTGGCACAGTTGTTGGTGGTATTGTAGGATTAGGAGCTTCATTTTTATTACCTGAGACATTTGCAGGTATAGTCGATAGTATAACAGGTGCGAATAATGTAGAAAAACCTACTGGAGATGGAGAAACAGATGGTGTCCAAACACAAAATAATGAAAACGACTTCAGTGCAGTGACAGCAAGCACATCTAATGACTCTGAATTGATAACACCTAAAGCAAATAATAATAAAGAAATAGCACAAACAATTTCCGAAGAAGGAAGTGATACACCTCAATTTTTAAATTTCCCCCTCAGTGGAAATAACTCATCTGGTGATCCAAGTGGCGGACCAGCAACTTCATCAAAAGGTGCTGATGTGTCATTACCTAATATATTTTCATCAGATGCTCAAAATAAATTTGTAGCATATTCTGAATCAGAGTTTAATATGTTCTAATTATGTCGATAGAAAAAAGGAGAAAATCAGCTTTAAGTTCTTCGATTAGTATAGAATCGATAAGAAAATCTACTAATTCCTTTACGGATGGATTAAAAAAGGCACAAAATACTGCTTCAGAAATAATTGGACAAACAAGAGAACAAAATAGATTTAAAAATAGATTAGTTCGTAATGATAATGAATATTTTGAGAAGAGGAGAGAAAATGTTAGAAGAAAGGACAGAGAAGATGAGTTAGAAGCATCAGGTGTAACAGGAGTAGCAAAAAGAACAGGTTCCCTTGTAGCAAATAGCACAAAGGGATTTTTAGGAAGAGTAATTGATTTCTTCGCAGTTACTTTATTAGGATTTTTTGTATTTCAATTACCTGTAATAATAAAAAGATTGCAAGGATTATTTGGATTAATAGGTAAACTATTATCTGTATTGAGATTTTTTACAGATGGTATATCTAATTTTTTAGTTGATATTCAAGAGGGAATATCGACAGCGATTGATAGAATAAGAGGTGTTGATTTTGAGCAAGAATATCAAAAGAATCTAAAACAGATAGAGGATACTACAAGTGGTATTAGATTATTAGATGATGATTTAACTCAAGGTGGTTTGATCTTTAGTGAACCAGGTAATTTTGGTCTTCGTGATTTTAATATAGATGAAGATCAAGATATCATAAAACCAGAGGATGTAGCTGCTGAAGAGGAACAAAAAGGGAAAGAACAGAATGAATCAGAGGAGGATAAAAATAAAAGATTGGCGAAAGAGAAGGAGCAGGAAAAAGAATTTACGAATGTAGGGGCATCAACAGGAGAACCATCATCAGAGGATAAGCAAAATGATCGTCAGAGTACAAAGAAAGAAGAGGGTGAATTTATTCAAGGAATTAATAGCACCATAAAGGGTGAAAAAACATTACAAACCAAAGATCAATTGAATGTAGAGAAGAATATAGAGACACAGCAAGGAGCAGATGAGAATGAAGAGGGTAAATCGTTAACTGGTAAAATAAACAAATTTCTTAAAAATATATTTGGGTATGATCCAGAAAAGAAAACAGTGGTTGAACAACCACAAGTTGCTGGTGTTGATAGTAGAGACACTGCAGAGCAAAAATTGGTAGGAAAAGTAAAAGAGGGATTGAATCAAAAACCAACTAAAAACTTAGATGATGTGTTTAATGACTTAAATGAAAAAATAGCAAAATTAAATGAGGAGGGTATTATGGGAATGCCAGCTAGTGATATAACAGTTCAGAAGACGGAAAGGGGTGATGTGAAAGGAAGGAAAAAACCAAAAACAACAATCATAGTGAGAGAGGTTCCAGTTGAGATGAATTCTGGTTCGGGAACGATGACCAGTGGTGGGGATGGAAAAATTAATTTTAATGGTCTGGTAAATAGAAATAATCAGAGTAATATTATGAAAAAAATTCAATCAGTTATACTTGGAAAATAATGGCAGCACTAGACACATCGATATACGAACAATTTTTAGTTGTAACTCCTGAAGGAAAGGATGCTGATATTTCAGCAGGTGTTATATCATTTTCTTATTTTGAGAATTTATTATCACCCTATCTAACTGCCAGAGCTGTTGTAACAACCACTGGTAATGCTATAGAAAATGATGAAGGTGTGTTAACAGGAATATATAATGGTCTTCCATTAAGAGGAGGTGAAAAAGTAATCATTAAAATCGCTGGTAATTCTGAAACAAACAATGGACTTGATTTTGCTGAAGAGGAAGAAAGACATTTTTATGTTGCGTCTATCACAAACGTTATACTAGAAGCACAGTCTGAAACATTTACACTTAATCTAGTCTCTAGGGAAGCATTGTCAAATGAGACATCTAGAGTAGGAAAAAAATTCCCTTCATCTCAAAAGATATCTGATTCAGTAAAAGATATATTAAAAAATTATCTTAAATCACCTGATAAAATTAATAAAATTGATGAAACCCAAAATCCATATGGTTTCATTGGTAATATGAAAAAACCTTTCAATGTTATAACTTGGTTAGCTGGAAAATCTGTATCCGCAAAGATGAAAAAGGATGCAACTGCAGGATATCTTTTCTTTGAGACTCAAGATGGATTTAATTTTAGAGCGATTGATACCTTAATAACAGATGAACCTTATGAAAATGATTATACATATGCACCTGGTATAGTTAACAAAGATGATCCTAATAAAGATTTTAAGATTTTAGAATACTCCACAAACTTTAATCAAGATTTAATAGGTAAGTTAGAAAGAGGTGCATATGCAAGTGTAAGATATTATATCAACCCAGTATCTTTCAAACCAAATTATAATCGTGTATTTAAGGCAGGTGATTATGTTAATACTACACCTACGTTAGGTGATAAACTTATTAAATTTTTTAAGTTTGGTAAGAAAGAACAGAAAGATATTGGTGATCTGCCAAGTAGAATATTTACAGCGATGTTAGACATTGGAACAATTGAAAGAGATGCTGATGATAAAGGTTGGGATGATGCTGCAACTAGAAATGCTGATCCAGCAAAGATTCATGCTCAATCCATGATGAGATATAATCAATTATTTCATACACAAGTAATTGATACCCTTATTCCATTAAATACAAATATCGTCGCTGGAACTATTATGAGATTTGAGTTTCCAAGAATTGATAAAGAGAAGAGAAAAGAACCTGATCCTGAACAAAGCGGTCTATATATGGTGAAGGAATTATGTCACTATTTTGATGGTTCAGGTTCATATACGAAACTTAAATTAGTAAGAGATACATTTGGAAGAAAATGATAGAAAATAGTTTACTAAAAACAAATTTTATAGGTAAAGATGGATTCCGCTGGTGGATAGGTCAAGTTGCCCCTGAGAAAGCACAAGGCAAGCAAATCAATCAGATTGGAAAAGCTTGGGGTGCAAGGGTCAAAGTTCGTATCTATGGTTATCATCCTGCAGATGAAACAGAGTTACCAAATGAAGATTTGCCTTGGGCACAAGTCCTTCTCTCACCGCAGGGTGGTTCAGGAAAAGGTGGTCGTTCAAGATCACTTCGTATTTCGCCTGGTGATACTGTATTGGGATTTTTCTTAGATGGTGATGATGCACAGCTACCAGTTATATTTGGTTTGTTTGCATCTACTGGGGAAAAATTTGGTGGTAAAGGTAAATATACTAATCCATTTGAACCTTTCTCAGGATATACAAGTAAAAATAAACCTGGCAATATATTAACAAAAAACGAAGATGGAGGGCAATCAGGAAAGAAAAATCAAAAGTCTCCAAGACAATTAGATGAGAAAAAATTAAAAAAATTAGAGGAAATAACAGGTGAAGTAGAGAAGTCTGTATCTACTGCTATTGGTACTGTAATTTCGTTTGCAGGTTCGTCTGAAGTACAAGAGATGAAAAACGAAATGAAAAATGCCATAAACGATGTCAAGAATGCGACTGGTCCAATGAAGGCAAAAATAATAAGTGAAACATCTAAGAAGATGAAGGGTTTATCTAATGGTCTTATTGGTGACATGGTAAAAACTACATATAAAGATCTTGCACCAGCATTAAACGGTGGTCTAGGTAATTTGTATAAAGATGTATTTGGTAAAGTTTTAGCAGCAACAAAGAGTAGTTCTATCGCAAAAAAGGCAGGAACAGCTGCACAGGCAGCAATGATAGGTCCGATAAAGAATTTACAAGATAAGTTACCATGTGCAACACAAAAGATTGGTGATAGTATGTTAGGTTCCATATCTGATTTACTTACACCTATGTTAGATAATGTAGAAAATTTTACAGAATGTATTGGTGATCAGATGACAGGTGCAATATTCAATAAAATTATTGGTGGATTAGAAAGTGAATTGGGTGGAGCGTTAGGTGGTGTAAGTAAGATTCTTGGTGGATTTGATATGGTTAATAATTTAAGAGGTAAAGCAGAAGGTTTACTTGGAATGTCAGAGGCACTAAAGTGTGTAATTCCAGCAGATGTAGCAAAAGAATCAAATTTCTGGCAATTAGGTAAGGGTGCAGCAAACGTGCCAGGTGTGGCAGGTGAAACAATAATGAAGGTTGCTAATATAGCAAAAGAAGTTCAGGAAGCAGCAGGTGCTGTTGGTGGTACGTCAGGTGCTGGTGGTTTACTTGGTAATTTAATATCAGATGTCGGTGCCTTTGATTTTATGAATCCAAATGTAAGCACTGAAGGGTTTAGTAGTTCTCTAGGAGAATGTTACACAGGTCCTCCACTTAATTGTAAGGGTGTTAAGGTAAATGTTTTTGGTGCTGATGGTTCAGGAGTAGATGCTAGACCGATAATTGGTGCTTTAGTTGGTGATACTTTCGCAGAACAAACAGGTAGTCTTATTGGTGTGCAATTAGTAAATCCTGGTAAAAATTATACAGTACCACCAATAGTTGAAGTAACGGATACTTGTAATAATGGATATGGTGCTGTTGCTAGGGCAATTATAGATTACGATAAGAGTTCGCCAACATATCAACAAGTCACGGATATTGTTATCATTTCACCTGGTGAAAATTATCCTGTCATTGAAAACTCTACTGCAACAAATGAATTTTCAATTGATCATGTTGTAGTGGTAAATTCTGGTGAAGGATATAAGCAAGAAGATGTTATTACTGATAATGCTGGTAATGAGTATATTAAATTTTTAGATGAAGACGGACGTATATTAAACGTAATACCACCTAATCCAAGAATACAAAATATTATTCCTGTCACAGGTATTCCGCAATTAAACATTGAGACAGAAACAGGATTTGGTGCTATAATTAAACCACAAATAGCTCCTAGACCAAGTTATCAAGGAGAAATTAAACAGATTATTGATTGTATTACACCTCGTGATGGTATTGTAGGTTATGTAAATGGTGAACCATATTATGGTCCGTTTCATGTTCATCCTACAAGAGGAGTTAAGATGGTGGGAGTTGCTCACACAACATCACCTCATGCTATCATTTATGATACACCTGCAGAGAGTAAAGGTAAAAACGCTGTGATAGGAGGACTATCATCACAATTCCAAACTATCGCAGCAGATGGAGCAGTAACATATACACCAAATGAAACTCCAACCCCAACATCAGACACCGCACCTATGACTGATAGTTCAATGGGTGATGGTTCTGTGACTTATCAGGATACAACACCAACACCCCCATCAACAAGTTCTGACACATCATCAGGTGGTGGAGGTGGTTCATCAACTCCATCTAGTCCACCTAGTTCACCACCACCTAGCAGTGGAGGTGGCGGTGGTGGTTACGGTTACTAATAAATATTCATACTAGAGAGTAATAAATGGCAGAAAATCCAGACTTACAAAATTGGCAAGGGAGACAGTATGAGTCTTTTGGAAGACTTAGAATTGATACTGGAAATCCTGAGTTAGGAGATAATGGTTCAACTGTATATGCCCTTATTGCAGAGGGTGATAGTGGAACCACTAGTTTCTTAGGAATGTCAGAGGGTGGTGACTACAATATTCTGAATGATGAGTGCATTACGATTACTGGTGGTGTGAAGAAATCTGGTGAAGCAGCATGTATAAACATAATAGGTAAAAATGGTGATGTTACTATCACTGCTATGAAAAGTGGTGATGTCAAAATTAAGGGTAGTAATATCATTATAGATGCAGATGAAAATATTGATATCTTATCAAAGAAAAACGTCAAGATAACTGGTAAACAAAGTATATTCTTTGATACACCAAACTTAGGTACAAATGCATTATATAATAACTTAGCACCAAGAGATGTTACTTTTGGTGGACTTGCATTTCGTGGAACACAAGTTGGTCTAGATAAAATTGAAGCAGCATTTACTGGTGGTGCATTTGATAGTTTAGCTGATCAAGCACAGGATTTAGCAAAAGACGCATCAAAACAATTGAAGGATATAGCAGGTAATATAGACACTGGTGCCATTGAAAGTGGACTTCAAGATGCCTTTGCAAACTTTGGAGGATTTTAATAATGTCTGAAAATACATTTTCAGATTTTACACAGTTTATAAACGATGTTGATGTATCTGGAAATTTAACCACAGAAAAATTAAATGACATTAAAATTCAAGTTG
>Ga0163111_10002956_pt1 | contig 10890 bp, 8 predicted proteins | sample CRUFie1St18metaG_FD_109645 | JGI IMG/M metagenome (GOLD analysis project Ga0163111, IMG submission 109645) | Marine microbial communities from the Costa Rica Dome - CRUD Field 142mm St18 metaG | ecosystem: Environmental > Aquatic > Marine > Oceanic > Photic zone | place: Costa Rica: the Eastern... | reverse complement strand
GCAGCGGAATGGGCTATTGAACTCCCTGAATCTGATAATATTCGTCGCCATGCCGTAGAGCGAGTCGCCGACAGATGGCTAAAGTATGATAGCTTATCGGCCAGTGAATGGATTGCTGAAATGCCAATCAGCGAAGCCCGTGACGCAGCAGCAGGTGAATTAGTGAGAAACATATCAGATAGTGATCCAGCTGCAGCATTCTCATGGGCAAACAGTGTTGGAAACGAAGGCTATCAGACTCACCTCATGGAGGAGGTCATCGAAGGCTGGCATAATACGGATCCAAATGCGGCACGATCAGCACTTCAAGCCACTGATTTGAGTGCCAGACAACGTGAAAAGTTTAAGGAAATACTCGGTGCTTCAGCAGCCCCACCTACAAACTCAGAAACTCCAAAAACAGAATAACACTTTAGTCTTTCTGCAACATTTCCTAATGGACAAATTTTGGGAATAGGGAGCTCCAATAATTGAAATTCCTTCAACGGTCCCCGGACTGACGCATGGCACCAGTTGATCCACGACGAAGCCCACCAGAATTTCCTCCTTTGTCAGCTCCACCTCCAAGGCGTGTCTCTGTTACCCCTCCAGACTCAACATCACCAGACTCAATAAGCTTTACCAAAGGAGGATGCTTCAGAGCCTTCGCGTTTACCTGACCAGTTTTTCCAGGTCCCAAAAAGAGCTTTTTCCCGCCTGGCAGCGGAATCTTAAGGGGCTTTTTGGTTTTATTAATAATATCCATAAGTAAGCGCATGATAACATCAACCAAGCCATCGTCCAGTAATCGAACCTCTTTCTCTCCAGAGGGGGAGAAAACTAATTGTTATTTATATTTTGAAGCCTTGTCCCATATTTAATAGTACCTTTTGATACTCTTAATAGTAGCTTTTGATACTCCTCTAATACCTTGATCCCTTCCACGCTCTCAGCATCAACTATTTCTCCTTTTGCGTTCCAAAATTTTTGGGAAATTGGAACACCTTCCTCTATTTTAGTATCGATCCACGGATCACCATTTTTACGCCAAACTTTTAAATCGCCTTCTGGCCTTTGGTTGACGAAAACAACATCTTGAAACATTTGGCCGTTATCATACCACATTTTTGATCGCCCCTCCTGATTGCCATCCTTAAAATTTGCTTCGGCCATCTTATTTCCGTTTTCATACCACACAGTTGAAATCCCATATCGCTTTCCATTCTTGTGATACATTTCCGCCTGCTTCTTTCCATTCGGATAGAATTGAGATTTAGTACCCGTATAAAGAGAGCCCTCATAGTAAAGAATATCTCCAGAAAGAGAGAACTTACTTGATCCAGGTCGCTCCCCTCCCCCCTCCAGCATAAATGTCGAAAAATAATAGACACCGAAAAAAACAATCGCAGACAAAGCTCCCCATTTAATGAACTTACAAAAAATCGACCAATAAATTCCCCCAAAAATCGACCCAAAATTTATTGATCTAGATCCACTTGTAGGAGCCCAATCTGGTTCTGCATTAGCAGCACTTGAAACTGAGTGCATCGACGTCGCAGCTCTATGAGGATTCTTTAAAAACTCACTTAAAGGCACCCATTCCATTCCATTATGAACATAGTCATTTGGTAGAAGACTACCTTCACTAACATATTGTGTGAGCTCCTCTATTGTATAAGGGCCGTATTCCTGATCGTCTCTACTGACTTTAAACTGCATTTTTATATGGTCTTTTAAATTAATTAAAAGGAAGCAAACACTATAACACTCATCTTCTATTTTCTTAGTTTATTAATTTTTAGTACTGTCAGTTTTATTTTAACTCCAAGTTATTATTTTTGGCATATTGTTTTTGCAGTTCCTGAAGTTGAATAAATAGTTTATCCAAATCATTTTCAAAACTTTCATTCTCATCAAATTTTATCCACTCTTCTTTAGAAGTAATATTTGAGCCCTGCTTTATGAATTTTTTCTGTAAATCCAAATATTCAATGACAGCACTTTTGATTTTAATACCTAATCCTTTTTTACCTTCATAAAACGGTACCTCTTCTATCTCCTGACGAGTTTTATTGACCATAGCCCCCCATTTACTTAAGTAATTATCTCCTTCAATTTCAATGTCTAAAGAATCAAGTTTAAGTGTGTAATCCTCTAATAAAGCAACAAGCCCATTGTTAAATTTTTCTGCCTTCTCTGCATTACGATTTGCAAAAAAATTGTATCCTAGAAAGGCAATGACAATAATTGCACCGACTATTGATCTGAGACTATTGTTTGATTCACTGCCAGAATCTTCAGGATTGTACTTGCTCTTGGTGTAATTGATTTGTGGTTGAGCCTTAGCAACACTTGAAACTGATTGAATCGCTGTCGCTGCTTTATGAGGGTTCTTTAAAAACTCACTTAAAGGCACCCATTCCATTCCATTATGAACATAATCATTTGGTAGAAGACTACCCTCACTAACATATTGGGTGAGCTCTTCTATTGTATAAGGGCCGTATTCCTGATCGTCTCTACTGACTTTAAATTGCATTTATGATTTTTAAATTAATTGGTATCAGCATAGCCCCCACATAAACACTAACCTATTATAAAATCCGACTAAGATTATAATGAGGTATAAATTTCTTATGATGAAAAATAAATAAAGTGGAGTGTAGCGGAGTCGAACCGCTGACCTCTTCAATGCCATTGAAGCGCTCTACCAACTGAGCTAACACCCCTTTACACTTAAGCTATTACCTTGAATGAGAAGTAGTGAGGGTTGAGATAATAAATCACTCGAAGATTCACCGCAAGGTAATTTAGCATCAACTAGTCCAAAAGTTTTACTTTGTTCTAGCTCTCAAATGAACACGTGAAACCTCACCCATATAATGCGGCATGGAATGATCAATAGCTGATTTTTTAATATTTTCGAGAGACTTCTTCGCATCTCCCTTAGCTTCATAATAAAGACCTAGGTACAAGTAAGCATAGCATAACCGATTACGTAATTCGTCAGGTGAAGGGTCACCGGCATTAGCCGCATCAAGGACATCCTTTGGTTCAAGCTTGCCGGCAAAAAGCTTCTGCACCTGAGCCATTGGAACACGACCATCTCCTTTGATATCAATGAGACTCTTTCTAGCCGCTTCAAAACCTTTGATCTTATTAACACATAAAAAATGCCAAACCGAGTTTTCAACATCATTAGAATTTACATCCTGATGAATCTCGAACTGCTTGACTCCTTTTTCATATTCGCCGGCATAATAATAGGCGAGGCCTCTTTGCCAATGGTGAGGTTCACGGGCAGGATTATTCTTAATGTAGACATCAAAATCAGCAATGGACCCCTTCATATCACCATGAAAAAATCGCGTCACTCCTCGCCTCTGTCGTAATTGATCAACACCAGGAAGAGCTTCTACAAGTTTATCAATATCGGCTAGAGCTTTCCCAAAGTTTCCTTTCCTTTCATACATATCCGCCCGAGCAAGTAACGCCTCTTTGCTATCAGGGTCCAAAGCTAGGGCCTCAGTGATAGCATCCTCAGTACCTCCATGGTTTCCGGCATCTAGCAGCCCAAATTGGACTTTCTTTAAAACCTTCTGAGAATCAGCTTTAGCCTGGTTATCATACTTAGTGCTAAGAAGAGCACATCTTTTTCTAAACTCTTCGAGCTTTTCTTTGTGGGCAGGGTCTTTGACCAAATTTTTTAGCTCCATTGGATCTGATTTAAGGTCATGGAGAAACTCATAAGGTGGATCCTGCTCATAATAACGAGCGTATTTGTAACGTTCCCCGCGGACCCCTTCCCACTTAGGAATCGATTTATTATTCATCCTATGCTCACAGAAAAAGTCTTCTGGAGCTTGAGCTTCTGGACTGCCCTCGAAAGAAGTTGTTAAGGATCGACCTTGATAACCTTGAGGCATACGCGCACCCGCGAGAGCTACTATAGTGGGAGCAATATCAACGTTTAATGCTATCCCTTTTTCTCTCTTACCTCGAGCCTCTTTCTTAGCTCTCGGATCGAAAATGATAAGTGGCACCCTCTGTGACTCTTCATAATGAGACCACTTGCCAGCAAAGCCTCGAGAAGCGGCGTAGTACCCATTATCAGCCATATAAATTATTACCGTGTTTTCTGCCATTCCTTGAGACTCAAGTTCTTTGATGACTCGGCCAATCGCATGATCAATCCCGCTAATCATACGAAGATAATTTCTCATGTTATTCTGATACTTTTCCGCCGTATCCCATCTCCAGAAATAACGATCACGGTTCATTGATTTACGAAGAAATTCAGGCTGAGACTCAAAGACTTTTGGATCTGACAATTTAGGCTGCGGCATTTTTACACCCTCGTAAAGAGAACCGACGACTTTAGGGTACGGGAAATGATTTTTCTTATCTCCGTCTTCGGCGTGAGAAGCATTAAAGCTAACGCTAAGGCAAAATGGCTCAGCCTCCTTTTTGGCTTGTGCGATAAAGTCAATCGCTCTATCAGCGGCTACCTGAGTCTCGTGCCTCAAAGTCCCATCCTTCTGCTTGTGAAAGTAGGGGCTACGATTAAGAGGAACGAAGCTATCAAACATCGCTTCCTTAGCACCTTTGCGAATTTTGATACCAAACTTGCCAATGAAGCCAGTCAGGTAACCCTCTTTTTTGAGTAAAGCGGGATAGCTTTGACTGGTATGAATATTGGCAATGGGTGGAGTGCCAAAAGTAAAACGGTGAGTCCTTTCATAGAGCCCGGTCAAAAGCGTAGCCCGACTCGCAGCACATATAGAAGTACTAACAAAAGCATTATCAAAAAGCCTCCCCTCACCTGCTAGCTTATCAATATTTGGAGTTTTAACGATGGGGTGACCAGTACAACCAAGGAAGTCATTTCTCTGATCATCAGTTAGAAAAAATATGATATTAGGCCGATCATCCTTAAACGCCTTTACAGATTCTTCGTCAGCAAAAAGAAAATTCTGAGCGAAGAGCAATGAGAAAACAAAAAATATCCTGAAATGCATGCCTCACTTTAAATAGGTTATCTCGATTTGACCAGCAAAGAGCACATTGAACTTGACCCCTAACTTAGTAATATTAACAATTAAAACCTTATGAAGTACAGTTTCCTACCTATTCTTCCTTTAATCTTAATATTATCTGTGCAAGCAGAAGATTGGCCACAATATCATGGAATAAATTCTAATCGAACAACTGATGAAAAAATTCCGAACACTGACTGGGACATTAAGGAACCTAAAAAATTATGGTCAGCAATGACTCCGACCGGATTCAGCTCAATGATACTTGCGGATGGAGCTGCTTACACCAACATCAGCGAAGAAATTGATGGCATTCCCAGTGAAGTCTGTATTTCTTTCGATGCCAATACAGGTGAGACAAGATGGAAAGCCAATCTCGATTTATGGCGAGTCGATAATGGAGGAGGGAACGCTGGAACTAGAGACAATAATGGAGGTGACGGACCAAGAACAACTCCGTCTTACTCTGATGGCAAAGTCTATGCTTACACGAGTGACATGAGATTAATTTGCCTCTCGGCAGAGGATGGAAATGAAGTTTGGTCAGTTGAAGTCATTAAATCTCATAAGGGTCGAAACATTAGATGGGAAAATGCTGCTGCTCCATTAATCGAAGGAGACCTTGTCATTGTTCAAGGAGGTGGACCAGGACAATCATTTCTGGCTTTCGATAAAGCCACAGGCAAAATCAAATGGAAGTCCGGAGACTATTTAATGACGCACGCAACGCCAATCGCAGCAGACATCAATCAACAAAGACAAATCCTCTTCTTTACACAAAAAGGAATAATATCAATTAATCCAAAGAATGGAAAAGAACTATGGATGCATAAATTTCCTTATAAAGTTTCAACAGCAGCATCAGCCGTCGTCGAAAATAACATTGTTTACTTTGCCGCTGGTTATGGAGTCGGTTCGACTGCCATTGAAATAGCTAATGATAACAGCACTGAAGAGCTATGGTTCTTAGAAGGCAACAAACCTGTCACCAATCACTGGAGCACTCCACTCGTTAAAGACGGCTATCTTTATGGAATGTTCGGATTCAAAGAATATGGTGACGGACCCCTAAAGTGCGTTGAGCTTAAAACCGGAAAGGTAATGTGGGAAAAATCTGGATATGGACCAGCTGGTGTATGCCTTGCCGGTGATGTTCTTGTCTGCTTAGGCGATAGAGGACAAGTCACTTTAGTTGAAGCTAATCCCAAAGATTATAAAGAATTATCAAGGATGGACCGAGTCGTTAAAGGTAAATGTTGGTCTTCTCCAATTTTTGCTGATGGTAAAATTCTGATCAGAAGCACAGAAGAAGCTGCCTGCCTTAATCTTAAATAAATCAAGATTTTCGACTAATCATAGGCAGCATAGTTAGGAGCATTAATCCGAGACATGCCCAAGAAGCTGCAGCAAAAGAATAAACCGAGGCAAGAACTCCACACAAAGGATAACTCAATCCCCATCCTGCGTGACTCAAAGCGAATTGAGCGGCATAGATATGAGGACGCTCAGTTTCATTGCTATTTAGTGCCAACAGATTATTAGAGATAATTCCAAAAACTCCCTGGCCTGCACCAGATATCAACCAAGCCAACAAGAGCACTACATAGAATTTAAAAAGTGCCGCTGCTGTTAAAATAACTAAAAAAGCAGGTAAAATTAGAATACTCCAAATTTTTTGAGCACCTGAATCACAGCGCACGTAATAGAGTGAGGCTAACATAGCTCCTATACCCATCACGGCCATTGCGACTGGATAAAAGGCCTCCTGCATTTGAAGTTCATTTTTAACATAACCGGCAGTCGTTACTATAGCCAGACCTCCAACAATACTAACCTGAAGAGACAACATTAAAGATCTTCTTAACTGAGGCACAGCAAACATCCTTCGAATTCCAAAAAGAACATTTGTTCTTTGCTTTTCTTTTTTTCTACCCGTCGAAGAAAAAGGGACAACCGCTATTAAAATCGCACTTAAAATAAAACTCGCAGCATCAACGCCAAATCCAAATTCAAATCCAAAATAAAAAATTAGAAGACCTCCAAGGAGCATCCCAAAAATATCTGAAACATTGTATGCCACTGTACTGTAAGAAAGAGCCCGAGGGTAAAGTTTTTCGCCAACGATTCCTGGAATAACAGATTTATAAATTGGTGTAAAAAATGCAGAACTTAAATGCAAAACAAAAGCTAAAACGTAAAGATGCCACTCCTCACTAACAAAGAAAAGCATGACCATTACAAGAGCACGAATGACATCCGTCAGAATCATCTGAAATTTTCTGCCTAATCTTTCAGACAAAGAACCCGCAAGCGGACCAAGGAAAAGGAAGACGACAATTCGTATTGTCAGAGTATATCCAAGTACTCTTGGACCCGATCCCTCAGATAATTTTTCTGCCAAAAGAGCAATGGCTGAAGTGCCTATCGCTGTACCAATCAAGCTGATAGCGTGAGCCCAAAACAATGAAACAAATCGACGATTCTTCCATAAATCTCGTTCTTTCTCTTCCCCAACCATCGATTAAAAATTAAGAGCCAATCATCAACGCAATTCAAATTCAACTCTACGACCACTCTCGTAAGTTCTTCCTTGAACAACTTTATCCGTTTCACCCTTCTCTACAATTTCAAGGAGTAAGGTATTAATACCTAAATCAATCAGGTAATCTCGTACAGATTCACAACGCTTCCTACTGAGCTTTCGATTGTAATCCGCATTACCATAAGGATCAGTGTGCCCAAGAAGCGCGAGGCTAGAGCCAGGAACTTTAAGAAATGCCTCGGCAAGCCCATCCAGTTTAGTTTTGTCTTTTGACCCTAAACTATGACTCTCAGTTAAAAAATAAATAACCGTATCAGTTACTAATTCCTCTAGAGCCATAATATCTTCATCCGAAGGAGCTGTCGGCTCAGCAACCGTGATTTGGATGACTCTCTTATAAGCATCAAGCGGAAAAGATTTCTCGACTATAGCTTGCAAAACATCCCCTGATTCAGGGTTTGAAACTTCCGCCTCAAGCGCAACTTCATCACCATGAACAGACAAAGCCCCCCACTGAACTGAGGATAAAAACGGGCTAACTAACCTAGACATATCACCTATCCATGGAGCCTCTTCGACATTTTCTTTGACTTCAATTTTCTCATTAATTCCATCATCTTCTTTAAAAATTGATCCAGCTTCTTTGATAAATTGATCATAAATTTCCTGGCGAGGTAATAATCCAGTGAGTTTTAAACCACCCTCTTCGGATAGAGACATCGTGAGATTGGCTTTGTCCGGCGGAACAAAAACCACCAATTCATTAATCAGCTTGAAAGAACCTTTCTTTCCATTAAAAGACTGAGCTGCTAAAGCCTGAATAGAATCTTTCTTATCATCGCCAAGAACTGTTCCTGAAAACTCAACGGATTCAGATGAAACATTTAATTGAAGATTGTTAACTTCTGCAACAAGCGCAGGAATAATCCTAACAATTGAATTACTCCACTCGGCATCTCTCACGTGTTCACCTACTTGAACTTTATCTTGTAAATTAAGTTTCTCGTTTGTTTGTTTTATCAAATCAATGATTCGATTTTTAAGTGAATCATTAGCCAATAGACCAGAAACGATTAATTCTTCTCCATCATTTACAGAAATACTAAATTTAGGATTGTCCGTTGGTTCAAGAATCACAACACCATCAATAATTCCATCGACTTCATCAGCAAGATGAGATTCTGCAAATGCCAAGACCTTATCATGACGTTCCTGAGAAAAAGTTTCAGCAGTCAATTTTAATTTCTTATCGGAAAGCTCAACAACAGTAATCTCGGGTAAAATTTCTAGAATCTGAGATAATAGAGAGCCAATCTTTTTTACCGGGAGAGAATCTGCAGTGCCTGAGTCTTTCTTTAACTCTATAGATAAATGTCTTTTATTATTATCACCAAGCGTTTTCCCAAGAACTTCTTGGAGCTCCAATGCATCCGGACCATCATTGATTATACCTTTAATTTTCCAAATCAAGTTATTTGGCTCACCTGACTTCTCTATCCTCAACTCAGGTAACGCTAGAATCATAAGCTGCAATTCATCACTTACCTTACGAACCCCACTAACAGATTTAATAGCTTCGATAATTTTTTCTCGATCGATCTCGTCATAAATCGTTCCACTAACAGAGCAATCTCGACCACTAAAATCATACTTAATGTCCTCACAAACCTCATCATAATTAACTAACTCGGCCTGAACCTTTTGCTTTAAGCTAACTTCAACTTTAGAACCAACGAAGGCTAGAGATGCCCAGAAAAGCACACCATAAGATATCAATCCAATCAGAAAGATTTTAAGGCTAGTTTTCATGTCTTTGGTTGAGGAAAGGCTTTTTGAACAATCAAAAAACCATAATTAAGATTATAGACACCAAGAAAACTTGGTCACGCTGAATCGTATCAAAAAGACAAAAAATCTTTATCCTCTAAAAATAGTCTTTATTGAAAATATAAATGATAAATTCAGCTAAGCCATTCAAGTACACCATCGACCATTTTCTTCATATGCTCAGGGTCACTAAAAACGTGATCTGCTCCATCAATAATCAATTTACTTTTCTGTTCACCAGCTTTTTCATAGATTTCATGAGTATCATCTATTAGGACAACATCATCAGCAGTCCCATGAACTAACAACCAAGGAACTTTGATCAATTCGCCTTTTTCAAGAAGCGTATCTATGCCTACTAAGTCATCCATAAATGACTGTGATAGCGGGCAATCCTCATCATCCCACATTAGCCCCTGATCTGGAGTTACTTCTCCAAATTCAGTTTCTGCAAACTTCTTTGTATTTACCATACCAGCTAGAGAAACAAGACCGAGGATCCTATCATCCTGAGAGGCTACCGAGACACCGACCGCACCACCCATACTGTGACCAGCATAAATAACTTTTTTACCCAAATCTTCAACAAAATCCATCACAGCGGTAAGATCGGATATTTCCTTAGTAATATTGGAATCTAAAAAACTTCCCTCAGAATCCCCATTACCTGCAAAGGAAAACCTCAAAGCTGAAATGCCAGCAGCAGCCAAACCTTCAGCAAGAGCCAATACTAATGGTCGGTCTTTGTTACCAGTAACACCATGACCTATAACTACAACCTGCTCACTACCAACATTATGGAAAGTATAATCAATTTTTTCACCAGCTTTATTTCGAATTTCTGCACTCATAAAACAATTCTTAACAGAAATCAGTAATTAATTCCAGCACAGCGTTGCAATTTTAGTCATTGAAGTAGGGCTACCTTTTCTTCCTCTGAGCCTTACGCCTCGGCCTTAAGGGGCGGACATGCTTTCTCTTTTCTCCCAGCTCTCTTCTTCTAGAAGAGTCACTAACTTCCTTCTTTTGTTTTTTGTAACTAGCTAATCTATCCTCACTAATTTTTCCTTCCTTAAGAGCAACAGCTACTCCACAACCAGGCTCGCCAGAATGGCTACAATCCCTAAAACGGCAAGACTCCGAAATCTCCATGATTTCTTTGAAAGTTTCTCCGATTGCCAATTCCTCAGACCATAATTGAACGTCCCTTAAGCCAGGCGTATCTATGACAACCCCCCCACTACTTAAAACCAAAAGCTCAGACCAGGTCGTCGTATGGCGACCTCGAAGGTCCACTTCCCTGACCTCGCCTGTTTTCATTAAAGTCTCTCCAGCCAGTTGATTAATTATCGTCGATTTCCCTATGCCTGAAGGACCAAGCATGACAATCGTACTCCCTTCGGAAATATATTGTCGTAAAGGCTCCAAACCATTATTCTCTAAAGCATTGATTGCATAGATCGGTGCATCAGCAGCCACTGACCGAGCCTCATTGATCTTCTCCTC
>Ga0163111_10002955_pt1 | contig 10890 bp, 9 predicted proteins | sample CRUFie1St18metaG_FD_109645 | JGI IMG/M metagenome (GOLD analysis project Ga0163111, IMG submission 109645) | Marine microbial communities from the Costa Rica Dome - CRUD Field 142mm St18 metaG | ecosystem: Environmental > Aquatic > Marine > Oceanic > Photic zone | place: Costa Rica: the Eastern... | reverse complement strand
TTGAATAGTTAATTAATAAGTTTAACTCTTTTTCATTAATTCAATTGTGTCTATCGGATTTTTAGACTTGAATATTGCACTACCAGCAACCAGTATATCGGCTCCGTTGTTAGATAATATTGCTGAGTTTTTGGTACTTACTCCCCCATCAACTTCGATAAGCTTTTCCGGAAAATTATCTTTAAAGTACTTAACTCTGCTAATTGCATTCTCATGAAAAGATTGACCGCAGTAACCTGGCTCCACAGACATAATTAGTATCATATCTGCAATATCTAAATAGGGTAATATTTTTTCCTTAGGCGTTGAAGGGTTAAAGGCAATTCCAGATTTAATATTCTTACTGTTAATTCTACTCAAAGCCTCTCTAGTATTATTGGCTTCAACATGAACTGAAATAATATCAGCCCCAGCTTCGCAGAAGTCATCTATAAAATTTATGGGGTCTGTAATCATAAGATGTACATCAAGTGGCGCTATGCCATTCAACGCTCTAACCAAGTCAACGCCCATGGTTAAATTAGGTACAAAATGTCCATCCATTACATCCATGTGAAGATGTGAAGAATAAGGTGCTACCATTTCAGCTGCCTCTCTCATTTTACCAAAATCGGCTCCCAACATTGAAGGCGCAATACTAACCATTCAATGTCCTAGTAACAGCGTCGATAATAAATCTTTTAGATAAATCAGGCCTTCTATGCTGAACTACAGTAATGAATGTTTCCAACTGAGAAGACTCAGTTCTCCACCATTTATCGTAAAATCCATCAACTTTATCTAAATCTTTCAAAATAAGGCTAATCTGAGCTTGGCTTATTTTTGGAGAGTCTCTTTTATGGCCTAAATCTTTCTCTAAAATGTATTTCATTTTGTTAAGTATTGTTATGTAGAATCCCTTTGGTTTTGCAACTTCTCCGCCCTGATTTTTAATGATTCCAGTATCTAAGCACCAATCATGCTTTGCGACCCGGCCATCTTGATCCAAGTAAACATCCATCCAAATTTTTTCTGAAGGAGGTGCTGGAGTATGCTCTGTTTGCTTTGGCTCAGAAATATCCTCCTCTGATGACATTACTTTTACCATTAAGGTTTGGTTATTAACATTATCATCATAGACTTTTTATTCTGTCCTGAATAGTCAAAAAAAGGGAGCATGGTGTAACCTGGCAGCATCGCGGGCTCCAATTATACAGGAATGATTGCTACAGGGTCTGCTGATATCGTGATGAATGATTGGAGCAATGACCTGTGCAAACTATGAGCTCCGGCTCAATAGGTGAGACCCGCTGATCTGGGTTCAAATCCCAGTGCTCCCACCAACAATTCTTTCAGATAATTATATTACTCAATGCTAGATGATATTTTATGAAGACTCAAATAACTAGAATTTCTTATTACCAAAATGCTAAGATGTTGGCCATATTATACATTCCAGTCGGCTTAATTTATGCCTTAATAGGTGTTGCATTTCTAATGTCAGGTATAGATTATCTAAAGTTTACAGGTTATGTTTTTGTTTCGATGCCCTTATGGCTTTCTTTATCTGTAGTTGGTGTTCACTACGCTGTCGCAGGAATTTACAATTTTTTAGCATCCAGAATTGGTGGGTTTGAGTTCGATTTTACAGAGATAAAAGATTAGTCATTCCAATTCTTTCCATATCCTCTGAAATCTATACATAGCAGAAAGGGTACAAATAATAGCAAATATATAACTCATTAGAGTCATGTAATTTAGTTCACCGTAACCTTTGTCGAAGTATTGAATTATTGGAACCACAGTTAAAACTACTAATCTGTCAGCTCTTCCTAAAAGTCCTGCATACTCCCTACCAGCTCCAACAGCTTGAGCTTGAGTACCCATGTATGAGAGCATTAAAATTCCGATAATTGCACTAAATCCAACAGTAATGTCAACCAAAGGACCTAATGCAATGCCTCCAACTATAATTATGTCAGCTACTCTATCAAGTGTATGATCTACTAGATCTCCTCGCTTGCTTGAAAGATTTCGCTCCCTAGCAACAATACCATCTAAGGCATCAAAAACAGCAGTTAGGAATACCATAAGAGAACCTAATAATAAGTATGATTTGTTTGTATCCAAATCGCCAACATAAAAAGAATAACCTGCTGTTAAAGCAGTAAAAAGAGAAAGTAAACTTATCCCCATTGGACCAAGAGGAATTGCATTAGCTAGGGGCATCAAAATTTTTGTCCCCAAATCTCTGTAGTCATCTGCAACCATTAGTACCAATCCATTATTGTCTCTGAATAGTCTATTCTTTTGTTAGATTTAATGCTTCCGTTGATTATATCAATAACTTTTTCAACGCTTTTTTCAATTGTCATTTTACTAGTGTCAATTTCGAAAACGTTTTTTTCATCATATGAATCTATTGATTCTTCGTAGATTATATTCAGAGCTTCAGCCTCCATGTTTTCCCTAATTTTTTCGTCACTGTAATTACGAGATGATAATCTTTTTCCCAGTTGATCCGGATGGCATCTCAGCACAATTATTTTGTCAATGTTTTTTAGAAAATGAGCAACGTGCCCCTCAAAAATGGTATTTGGCTGGTTTTTTGTAATAATAATTTCATTTAACTTATCTAGATCTATCAGCCAATTATTTTCTTCATCTTTACCATTAGAAATTTGAGCGTAGTAATCATTTATTGATACAGTGTTATAATCAACTTTACTAGATAGTGAAGTTTTTCCTGTTCCTGGTGTTCCTGTTAATGCAATATTCACACTAAGACTGCATTTCCTTTTCTGCTGCAGCCTTTGCTTCTTTCTTGGCCCTTGCCTTTGCACGATCAACTCGTTGCTTTGCGTTGAATCCAGTTACACTTTCCATGAATCTATTGTAAGCTTGATGTGCAGCTAAAGAGTCCTCTGGACTTGCTTCATTATCAGTTTCAGTTTCTACGCCTATTTCTTTAATAGATCTATACTCAACGGTAATAGATTTTAACGCTTTAAATGAGGCATTGAAGGTAGATTCATCTTTATTTTGAACAGAACCAAACTCTTCTTCCATTAAATTTTTCAATCCACCATTTTCCAATGATTTCCCATGCCCTCTTTTAATTTCGAAAGTCTGCATAATTGATACTCTAAAAAAGTCTATATTAATATTTTGTATTATAATTTCAAATCGCTTTTTCCAAACTGTCTCATCATTTTTTGTTGAGCCCTTCGGTTTCCACCAAGATTTGCCATCATTTTTTTACTTTGATTGTATTGTCTTAATAGGTCTCTTATTTCTTGAGGATCTGACCCGGAACCTGTAGCAATGCGATTTATTCTTGACCTCTTGATAATCTTGGGATTCTCTAATTCTTCCTTAGTCATTGAACTCATTAAAACCTTGAACTTTGTTAATTTACTCTCAGTTTCTTCTAGCTGACCCTTTTTCATCATCCCTGACATTCCAGGAATCATTTCCATTACTTTACCTAGAGGCCCCATTTTAGTTAAAGATTCCATCTGATCACGCATATCTATTAATGAAAACTTTCCAGACATCATTCTTTTTGCAGTATCTTCAGCCGTACTAGCGTCCATTACTTCTTCAGCTCTCTCTAGCAATGTCTGTAAATCTCCCATACCAAGAAGTCTGGAAATAAATCTATCAGGATCTAGTGTTTCTAATGCATCTAACCCTTCTCCAGTCCCTACAAATATTATCGGAGCATTTGTTACTGCAACTGCGGACAGTGCCCCACCACCTTTTGCAGAACCATCCAATTTAGTTAAAATGACTCCATTTACTCCAACAGATTCATGAAATGCTTCAGCTTGTGGGCCGGCCTGTTGCCCAACTGTAGCATCCATAACCAGGAAGATTTCATCAGGTTGGAAAACTCGAGAAACTTCCTTCATTTCATCGATCAGATCTCCATCCAATGCGTGTCTTCCAGCAGTATCAACTATTACAATATCCAATTCTGAAAATTCTTTCATACCTTCCTGCACAACTTTCGCAGCGTCAGTATTTTGAGAGTCTCCGTAAACTGGAACTTTAATCTGTTCACCTATCTGAGAAAGTTGATCGTAAGCAGCAGGACGGTGAACGTCAGCTGCAATTAAACCTAAACTCAAACCCTTCTTTTTAAGGTATTTAGAAATTTTTCCAGTCGTGGTTGTTTTACCTTGACCATATAGTCCGACCATCATTATTTTCTGAGGGCCTAGTTTCAAGCTTTTTGGTTCACCAAGTGCTTTCACTAGTTCCTGATGAACTATTCTTACAACATGTTCCCTTCCTGTCATTCCAGCTGGAGCTTTTTCATCAAGAGCTCTAGTTTCAATGCGCTTGCTCAGATCAAGTGCTAATCTAACGTTAACATCTGATTGGAGGAGTGCTCGTTGAATGTCTCTTACAAGTTCTTTTATTAGCTCAGGAGAGATGTGGCTCGCTCCCGCTATCTTTCGCAAAGTCTCTCTTAGAGATTCTCCTAACTTTTCCAGAACCATTAGTATTTAACTACGCATGTAGAATTTAAAGCTAATTATCATTAAATATAAGCGATTAGACTTATTTAGGGAAATCTAAATATTAAATTGTGACTACCGGTAAATATATAGCATTTGCATTTGCGCTATCGATTTTGTTTATAGGAAGCGCAAGCGCCGGTTCTAACGGGGATGCTCCTCAAGAGGGTCAAGATTGGATTATAACTCAAGACACTCATGTTTGGGACTCGGATGTTAATGTAAAAGATATAGTTGTGACTATCGGAAAAACTTTGAAACTTGAGAATGTTAATTTGACTTCTGATGGGTACATCGACTTTAGAGGAGATGTTACATGGATTAATTCTACTGTTTACCATTCCCAAAGTTCAGCAGGAGAAAATATCTCAATATATGCAAAGTTAAACATAATTAACTCAGAATTCACATTGAAATCCATTGAGAATAATGCCGAAAACTTGGGTAACACTATCTACTTAGCTAGTGGCTCAACTTTGAATATAAGGGATTTTGACTTAGACTCATCTACTGTTAATGATAGATCTAAAATTAAATCTGACATAAGCGACTATGAAGATAAATGGAATTACACTGTTCCAATTGGAGTAGTGGGTGGTTACGATAATAAAGACATAGAATTGGGTGTTGACAATACCGAAGTATTTATCTACAATTCTGACTTAGAGTACATCCAAGCCTTAAGGTTCAATGGTGCAGGTTCTTACATCAAAAATTCATCTTTTGAAAACTGCGGAACAATCAATGCAGGTCTTGATAATTTCTTGTTTCACAATAACACAGTTTCCAATTCCTATTTACAAAACACTATTCCTTGGGATGTGAGAATTTGGGGAGACGAGGCGACTATAGAGAATAATATTTTTGAAAATGGAACCGGTGGTCTCATATTTCACGGAGATAGATACACAATTAATTCTAATGTTTTCAGAGATTATTACTATAGAGGAGGTCAATCTGCTTTAACATTTGGAAATGGAAGTACAAATAGTACTCTTTCAAACAATATCTTTACTAATTTATCTAGCATTCATGCGTTAAGGCTTCATACATCAGATGACAATCTAATAACAAACAATACTTTCATGGACGCAGGAGTTAATTGGCATACTGTAATGGATCGAAGCGGCTATAGGAATCATTACATTGACAATCATTTCAAAGACTGTAATGGCAAAAATAATTCAGTAGTTTGGTACCAAACATGTTTAGTATTCTGGTATTGGACTTACCCAACCGATTACTATGGCGGTGAGCATATTTTAGAATATAATACATTTGAAGGTTACAAGTCTGCAATAAGATTTAATTCATACCAAAATAATAACACAGTTCAAAATAATTATTTTGACCGGGGTTTCCACGGAATAGGTCTTTGGACATGGCCTCAGGGAACAACAGGATCATCTGGAAATATTATTACAAATAACACATTGAATGACACCTATCATCCAATTGCTTTAGATTATTTTTACATGGGTGAACAAGGGATTGATAATAACATTACTTACAATATTATTACCAATACTGGTGGAAGAGCAATTACAGTATGGTCAACGTACAAAAACTTTACAATTCATAGTAATCAAATTATTAACGCTTCTATTGGAATTTGGTTGTATGATGATGGATACGGTGGTTTATCTAATGGTTTTATTTTTAATAATACTCTTTCACAGATTAAATACAATGGTATTCAGGTTGCGACAAGCTGGGGTTCGACATTTAGCATTAAGAATATTCACATAAATAATAATCATATATCTACTGAAGGCAATGGAATATATGCTAGAGATGTAGAAGAGGGCTATATTGCAAATAATACTATTTATGGTAATTTAAGCCATGGATCTCAAGGTGCTGGAGTAGTTGGTTATTTTTCCCCCGAACTGAAAATTATTAACAATACTATTAGTTCGGCAATTGGTGTTGAAGTTGGGGGTATCTCTGACGCCTCTCTAATAACCACGATAGAACAAAATACTATTTCTGTAAGCAGTATTGGTGTTTTAAGCAATAGAACATTCACTAAAGTAATTGACAACAACATTACAGGTTATTGTGAGCACGATAAATGTCCTATTCTTTACTTACAAGACGTCGCTATTACAGGAATTTTTTCGCAAGAAGGTAACATAGTAATAACTAACAATAGGATAGCAAAGTTTGAAGAAAGTATAACAGTACTACTTGCTGAATTTTCAGTTGAAGGCAATCATATCGACTTTTCACAGTTTGGAATCAGGGCTAACAACAGTGAAGGAGAATTATCGTCTAATACATTGACTAATACTTCTACTACTTTAAGCTCGTACTTGTCTTCCATAACCATAGATGGTAATATTTTTACAGATTTTGAGAAAGCTATATACTCATTGAACAGTACTCTTAATATTGAGGATAATTTTTTCTCAGATGGTGACTTTTGCATAGACTTAATTGATAGTGATTACGAATTAACCACTAATGATTTTGAATGTAGAGATATGGACTATCAAGTAAGATATAATCTCAGGTTGCACATTGCAAATGAAGTCGGAGAGGGTTCCAGTGACCATCTATTTGAAGTGTTTAATTCACAGAGCGAACAGATAATAGACTCCATTACAAACGACGAAGGTTTTTCAAATTTCTTTCAAGTAGATATAATCAGGAAGAAGTCCGACGAGAACGTTGTTAATTTTAATCCGTTAAAAATAGTGTATGAAAATAACAATGTACCTGTCTTGATTTATAAGAATATCACATTTAACCATACCATAGAGCTGTTATTGGATACAAGAGCTCCAATCACAATGATATACCCTGGTGATCCTTTAATTAAAGACAAAATCATCACTTTCGAGATTGGCCTTTTAGAAGATAATAATGACATAATGGATTACACTGTAGAATACCTCGTTAACGATGAATTTGCTGAATGGGAAGTTTATGGTACTTTCGTTGAAAATATTATTACTTTTGAGGGCGAGGATGGTCACGAGTATAGATTTAGGTCTCTTGGTAGAGATATTTATGGTAACCTAGAATCAAAAGATATTTATGAGTATCAAGTCAGAATTGACACCACTACTCCTGAGACCTATTTCAATAGCTTTAGTGATGATTATTATTTCACAGGATCGAATGTATTAGATTTGTCTTGGACATCAAACGATATAGATATTTCTAAACAATTTCTCGAGGTTTACTATACAAATTTTACGGAACCTTATTTGAATCCCAATAGTGTTACTTGGTTTATTATTGACATTTTGGAAATAGATGACGATGACAATTATAAGTATGAATTAGGTCAAGTAGGTCACTATGCTTTCAAAATACTCTCCGAAGATAATGCAGGAAACCTTGAAAGTAAAAATCGTTTCGATATAATATTTAACTATGATTCTGATAGTGATACTTTGAATTTTGGTAATATTCCAGACCGATGGGGAGAAAATTATTTAACAATTGATTACTTCACCAGTAGCTTTAATCTAGATTTTGACTTGTATATATCTCTAGAGGAAGTTACCCAAAAAGGAGACTACTTGACTTGGTACAAATATGAATATACAACAGAGTCTAATTCAATTACCCTTACTGGATTACAAGATGACACACGTTACTATTTTTACGCAGTTAGTAGAGATTTAGCCGGGAACATTGAGGATCCTCTAAATGGCACTGAATATTATTCCTCTACAGGATTATATGATCAAGAAATAGAATTAAAGTACATTCCATTGCTGGGTTGGGGATACGATTTTATCGTTGAAATTGACGACGATTTAGATGGCTCATACGAAACAATTTTAGTTCAAGGTAACGACTTAGAGAGATTGAAAGCTAACGAATATTTTTTGGATTTGGAAAATCAAAAAATAATTTTTGGAGGTTTGTCTAACGGTGGTTTTGTTCCAAATGAAGATATAAGCTCAATAAATAATATCAGAGTGATTTATTCAGGTGTACAAGGAATTTTTGAAGTTTATACTGGTGAACCTGAGAGTGCTAGCTCTTTGAATATTGTACCTTCAAACACTACCGAACTTGTAGTCTCATTTGTAGTTCCAAAAGACTCTAATAGCTGTAAAGTACAAAGAACTACTAATGTCAGTAAAGGTTACTTTAACGAAATGATCATACAACCTTGTTCAGCTGGATTAGTGGAATACATCCATGTTAATCCTGAACTAAGTGAAATTTATTTTTATAGAATATTGATTGAAGATGAATTTGGGCACGAAAGTGTCTCTGAAAATCGCTCTATTGACATGAAAGACGTAGTTAAGCTTTATTCGTCAACAGATAATTCAAATAGCAATTTACTAGGCATGGATTCTATAATTCCTATAACTGCAATTGTAGGTGTTATAATGCTCGGCTTCGGTGGTGTTCTACTCTACCGTTCAAGAAATAATGACATTTTAGATGATAATGTTAGCATAATTGAATCAAAACCTGTTGCGAAATATAAAGTTGAAGAACTGTATCTTATCTACAAAGATGGTAGGCTTGTTAAAAATTTAAGTGATGTAGAAGTGAAAACAGATAGTGACATAATGAGTGGAATGCTGACTGCAATCAATGACTTTGTGCAGGATTCATTTAACACTGAGGGAGATTTAGGTTCGATAGACTACGGTAATAATAAAATAATTTTACAAAGAGGCACTAATTCATATTTGGCTGCAGTAGTCTATGGAGAAGTAGACAAATTCTTCAAGGGTAAACTGATCAATGCCGTCAGGAACATAGAAAACGTAAATCCTGCAATGGGCAGTTGGAATGGAGATGCAGAAACAATCCTACACACTGCCCATTACTTGCAGCCAATTATTGATGAAACAAGACAATCTACTAAAGAGATGGTAGATAATTACTTTTCTGAAAAAGAAATAGTCCTAACAACCAGTTACGAGAAGATCGGCAACATAGTAGAATTACAGGTACACATGAGTAATTACTCTTCGGATGTCATAAAGAATTGTAAGCTGGTACCAGAGTATAACAGTGTTAATTTAGGCCTCACCGGAATTGAACCTGACGTGTTTTATTCATTTTCTGATAACTCGTTCGTCATTGGTGACATCGAATCATATAACGAAGTCACCTTTCAGCTAAAATTACAGGTTAAGGTAGCAGGCACTAGTCCTCTAGAAATTAAGATGAATTACGAGCAAAAAGGAAGAAAGGGAGTAACTAATTCTCTACTAGAAATCGCTTAGCTTATAGCTTAACCTTAACTTTTGTGATCCTTTATTCTTTTTACTAATGAATTCAACTTTTCCTATCTCTCTTAAACTTTTAACATGAGTCCCTGCGCAGGGACAAACATCTATGTCGCCAATGGTTATGACTCTCAACTCTTTTACGCTAGATGGCAGCATTTTCCAAAGTCCACTGGACATACTAGATCTAATCTCTTTATTATTCTCAAGGTTCTCTCTTAACTCTTCTGATATTTTAATATCTAAATCTTTAGCAATGTATTCGTTAACAGTATCTTCTATTTCGTTAATTTCTGACTGATTAATACTTAACGGTTTAAAATCTATTCTAGATTTTTCAGCACCAATTTGGTTACCTACAGTATCAGAGCCATGAATTTGACTAACAACAGCTGAAACTAAATGCTGTGATGTATGCATCTTCATGTGTGAATACCTTCTTTCCCAATCAATTTTACCTTCAATAGTATCTCCAATACTAGGAGTATCTCCTTCAATGAAATGACGAATTCTATTTTTTTTTCTAACTTCGTTAACTACCGCCTCCCCTCCATCCCAAATAATTTTGCCTGTATCTGCAGGCTGACCACCACCGAGATGATAAAATGCAGTTTTATCTAATTCTACAATTCCAGGAAAAGAAGCCTCTACAGTGGCATTAAATTCCTTAGTGTAAGTTCCTTCATGTGAATCCATATGCAATTGAATAGTCATAATACTACATCAGTGAAACTATATTAAAGTCCTAGCTTATAGGAAAATGAGTGTTATGATTAAAAACAGAATAATAGCTCTGGCCTTGACAATTTTACTATTGAGCAGTACGACATTTGCGATTGGAGAAACCTCTGATGAATATTATAAAAGTGGAAGTGGAGCCAATCAACAAAGTATTATCCTTGATGGTACAAGTTCAGATAACTCAATAAGTATCAAATATCCTTCGACTGAAGTAATTGACGCAACATTAACTGTTGAAGGTTCTGCCGACAGCGATGGAAATTTTGCTGAAGGTGTTTCTCTTGGTATAAGAAATTTTGAATGGAAATATGAGATAAGTGAAATGAATAAAGAAGTAGATAAAGATAAATGGGAGATGTTACCTCATGAAATAAATGCTTATTATAATCCTGAAATGAATGAAATAGTATTACCTGCAGGATTACTTC
>Ga0163111_10002952_pt1 | contig 10893 bp, 9 predicted proteins | sample CRUFie1St18metaG_FD_109645 | JGI IMG/M metagenome (GOLD analysis project Ga0163111, IMG submission 109645) | Marine microbial communities from the Costa Rica Dome - CRUD Field 142mm St18 metaG | ecosystem: Environmental > Aquatic > Marine > Oceanic > Photic zone | place: Costa Rica: the Eastern... | reverse complement strand
GACAAAGTGATTTACACCTGCAGACCTTACTAAATCCCTTGCTCTCGAGTGCCTCTCCAGAACCAATAGCAACTAGACAACCCTCTCTACTATCCAGGTGCCTATAGAGCGGCCTAGCCCTATTTTTCTGAGACGAAGACTTCAGCGTCACTTTGCAGGATTAAAGCTTAAAGGTGTTTCATGGCTTCTTTAAATGGCTCTGTGAACGTTCCTCCTTACTCCAGGCCATCGGTGATGGTCGCTTATCCTCTTTAACACCCGCGGCAATCCTTCACGATAACCGCTCTTTCTATTTTACTGCGGATAAAAAATCACGCTTATCGAACCCGAGATGTTTTTTGTCTTCTTGGCTAGATTAGAATGTCGAGGTTCATATTGAATACAGCCGATGACGTACGCGCAGGCAAACTCGCCACGCTTTATATGGTGAAGGGAAAAAGATGACGGTAGAGATAACCGAACAAGAACTTGCCAATGCAAGACAAATTTGGGGAGATGCTTTGATTGCAATCTCCAGGGCCTTTGAAGAAGAAGGCATCGATGGGGCCAGAGTGGTTGCTAACGGTGCGCTCGATGCAGCCTATGGCTATGAACTTGGGCCCGTTTTATTTAAGCCAACGTTAGCCGGCGGAGAGCAGACCTTTCGTACCACCCGAGACGGTGCTCTCGCTTACTTTGTGGGTCACAGTGATGAGTACCCGGGCGATGGGGGATTTGGCATCAAAAGCTGGCGTTCCGTCGTTTCAGAAACGGCTGCTAGCTTTATTCAGGGTGACGTGGCGATGTGGATGGGCTGGGTGACGTTTACCGACTCAAAAGGAAACATCACTAAGGTCGACAAAAGCTGGGGCTACAAGAAGGACGAGGCAGGTGTGCTGCGTATCGTCCTGCATCATTCGTCGTTGCCCTATCAACCAGAGTAAGTTTTGACTTAACATCTGTACCATAACAACTTTTGGGGAGTTCTAGCCTTGCTTTCAAATGAGAATTTTACCGTCCGCCCTCTACCAACGATCGTCTTCAATAGAGGCGCGGCCAACGACCTGAATAATCACATCCAAGCCCTTGGAAAAAGTGCGGCATTGATTGTGACCGATAAAAATCTGGCCGCGAGTGGTGTGCTCGACCCAATTTTAGAAGCGCTTCGTGCAGCGAATCTTTCTGTTGAGGTATTCGACGGCGTTGAACCAAACCCGACCGACCTAAACGTAGAAGCTGGCGCCGAGAAGCTAAAAGAGCTCGGTGACGCGGTTGTAGTCCCGATTGGCGGTGGCTCCTCTATGGACTGTGGTAAGTCGATTGCCCTGCTCGCCTCCAACCCAGGCACCGTCGAAGAGATGCAAGGTTCCGCACCCACACCTGCGGCAGCACCAGTCATTGCCGTGCCTACAACCGCTGGCACTGGCTCCGAAACAAATAGCGCTTGTGTGATCACGAATACCCGACTTGGTCGCAAAACCTATGTAATGCATCCAAGCATCACACCTGCATTTTCAGTGCTTGATCCGGAGCTGACCGTCGGTCTGCCCACCTACCCCACCGCTACCTGCGGATTTGATGTGCTAACTCATGCGGTTGAGGCATTTGTTTCAGTTGGGGCAAATGCGTATTCGGATGCGATTGCCGTTGAGGCCATTCGCAAAGTAGCGGCTAACCTACGGAAAGTTGTCGCTGACGGTCAAGATATCGAGGCTCGCTCACAGATGTTGCTTGGATCTGCCATGGCCGCACAGGCGTTTAACGTCACAGGCCTGGGATCGGCACACGGAACTGGCCACGCAATCTCCGCCAGACTCAACGCCGCGCATGGACAAACTCTGGCGACGATGTTGCCTCACGTGATGGAATACAACATGTCCGTCCGCGAGGACAAATATGCTGAAGTCGCTCGGATCCTAGCGCCTTCAGGCCCTGCCACTGGTGCAGGTGCCATCGACGCAGTGCTGCAATTACGCAGTGATATAGGTATCGATCGCTCGATTACTGATCTGGGTGGGGAAGGCGATTTGCTGAGTGTCCTGCTTGAGGACGCCATGGCTGATCCGGTCAACATGACAAATCCGCGCCCGGTTGATCAGGCAGGCTTTGAGGCCATGTACAACGCGGCCTGGTAAGACTGTCACGCTGAGGTTAGCTCCGGGCGATACCCCGGCGAACAACCAAATGGCCGATGACGCCTAGCGTCGAAACGCCAACATTTGATTGTTCGCAGGCATGGATCGATCCTCCATAAGAGCTAACCCAGCATCTGTCGCTAGCTCGCACACCCACTCGAAATCGCGGATACCGCTTTGGCGGTCCCGCGCCTTCAACCACTGGTCAAAATCGGCATTCGAAGGGGTGGTGAAGGCCCCACTGTACTTATACGGTCCATAAAGCACTAATAGCCCACCCTCGGCTAGTGACTCGGCTGCACCTCGAATAAGATTCTCACCCAAGCCTAAATTAACAATGTGCATAACGTTAGCCGCATACACACAAGCCACAGGCTCTGATGGCCATTGGTTTAACCCAAGATCAAGACTGATGGGACTCAAGATATTTGGGCTGCCATACGCCAACACATTATTTATTAGCACCGGCAACACGTCCGAGCAATCCGAGGGCTGCCAAGTAATACGCGGCAGCGCTTGGGCCATATGCACGGCGTGCTGACCCGCGCCACTGCCAACTTCGAGAACCCGCGCCCCGTCCGCAAGCCACTCCGTTAGTACGGCTAAAATCGGCGTTTTATTGTTGTCTGCCGCCTGAGAAAATCTTTCCATGCATCTACCCTAACGCAATATTGAAGCTGAATTGGCAATGTGTGCGGCATACACGCAATTCACGTATGACCATTTAATCTATAGGTTTTATTCGAGGGTCAATTTAAATGAAATTACGCATTATCGCCTCGGCTCTGTTGCTGACGCTCGCGTGGAGCAGCCACGCCGATCAAGACCTACCCTTTAACGTTGAAGCGATCACCGCATTCGACGAACCCTGGGCCATGGCCTTTCTTCCCGATAAGCGAATGCTGGTAACCGAGAAAAAAGGGCGTTTGCTGATCGTTGATAGCGAGGGTAACAAGCGTGCCGTGGGTGGACTACCAGACGTAGGCTACGGTGGTCAGGGTGGACTGGGCGATGTCGTGCTGCATCCAGACTTTGGGTCTAACGGGATGATCTACATTAGCTACGTAGAATCAGCCACTGATGGCACTCGAGGCGCTGCGGTTGGCCGAGGGCAGCTGAATGTGGACGCCCGGCGCCCAACATTGGCCAATTTCGAGGTGATCTGGCGTCAATACCCCAAAATGCTGGGCTACGGACATTACGGCCATCGCCTGTTCTTTGATGACGCAGGTTTTCTGTGGGTGACTTCAGGCGACCGCCAAAAATTCACACCCTCCCAAGATATGCAGTCCAATGTTGGTAAGGTGCTGCGGTTAAATGACGACGGTACGGCGCCCCCTGACAACCCGTTCGTAAACTATACAGACGACAATCCCTTGGCCGACAGAAACGGGGTATATGACGAAATTTGGTCGCTCGGACACCGCAATCCTTTGGGTATTGCCCAAGATTTACAGGGCAAGTTATGGGTGATCGAGATGGGGCCGCTGCATGGCGACGAACTCAACTTAATCCGCAAGGGTTACAATTACGGCTATCCAGAGGTGTCCGATGGCGATCATTACGACCGCCGTCCAATACCCGACCACAGTACCCGCCCAGAGTTCGAGGCACCTAAGGTCAGCTGGGTACCGGCGATTTCTCCTGGGCATCTTTCATTCGTTAGCGGTAAGTTGTTCAGCGCTTGGCAAGGCGATGCTCTCGTTTCAGGTTTAGGCTCAAAGGCCATTGTGCGCATCGCAATCGATGATGAACGCGCTGAAGAGGTTGAGCGCTTTAACATGGGTGCGCGAATCCGCAGTGCGCTGGAAGGACCGAATGGCGCACTCTGGGTGCTGGAAGACGAACGCAGCAGCAGCAAGGGCCGTCTGCTGAAGCTAACGCCACGGTAATCACCCTCTTTGACCATGGCCAACGCGATGGTGCGACGCTCCTCAAAGGGAGTGTTGGTCAGGCCTTTATAGCTTGGTCATCGCCTTACATTTTTTTGGAGCGCCTTTTTCACCGACACCCGCTTCTGAATTGGCTTCAGGGTAAGGAAATACCCATCCGCCATTCCGGCGGTACACCGTGCTGCTGGGGAATTGGTGCCCGAGATTCCACCAACAGGCTTAACCCCATGGACTGGTAAAAGTTCACGGCAGGGTTGTCTGACAATACATCCAGCTGCAACTTGCCCAACCCCTGTTGCCGAGCCGATTCCATCGCGTTGGATAAAAGCTGCATGCCAACCCGCTTACCACGGGCCTCGGGCTTAACTGACAGGGCATGAACATAGTAGGTACCTTCGGCAATGGCAGGGTTTAGCCAACTGGCATGATCCGAGTTTTCCACTACTTCCTGAACGTCTGTCTGATTAGCGATACCTGAAGCTAGCAGCTCTGCCCATGCCGGATTGAGCGCCGCAATCCGCTCTCGGTATTCGATGCCGTGAAAGCCAATCTCAATGCCCAGCAACTTCCCCTCATCAATTGCGAGTCGGGTAGTCGCGGCTGAGAACAGTGTGCCCGGAGTGCGCCATGAGTGAGTCACCAGGGCATCAAAAATTGCGCGCTTAGGAAAGTGATAATCGTAAGATACCGGACCTGTCGCATGAACGAGTTCCGGAATATCTGCGGCAAACTGTTCCTGCAATTCTTCATCGGCTTGCAAAAACTCCATTTCTTTTCTCCATCATTTTCTCTTTGTTGCCGAAGATGTCGCCGCAAAAGGCGACGCTTAACTATCCAAGACTTGCGCTACTGCCAGGGTTTTTAATCGAAACCTAGACTGCTTCTATTCTGGCTCTGGCGGGAGATCCGGAAGAGGCTTCTTTAAAACTTTATTTAGCAACATCATCGGCAAAAATATAAACGGCCAAGTTAGCGAGTAACGCTCAGGGAAGAGCCGCTGCGTAATCTCGATCAGCTTGGCATCAAGCCCAACAAATATTCTTGTTCGCTTCTTTGTTACTCCGCGTAAAATGATTTGCGCGGCCCTGCTTGGGTGCATGCCATTTTCTTTGAACATTCTACCGCGCTCTTCCGACGAAATATCTTTCAAAAAAGATGGTGCCTCACGGTCGGCACCGCCATCTATATCCTTTGCAGATGCAGCAATGTTTGTACCTACATGGCCTGGATGCACGCAATGGACTTGTAAATTACTTCCTTTCATCTCTCGTGCGAGAGATTCAGTAAAACCTCGAACCGCAAATTTAGTAGCGTGATAAACACTTTGACCAGGAACCGCGACCATCCCAAATATCGAGGAAGTGTTAATTATCGCAGCTTCAGGGCGTGATCTTAAGCTAGGCATAAACGTGCGAGTCATGTTGATAACCCCTGATAAATTTATGTCCATAACCCGGTCCCAGTCTTCTGAGGGCATGTTTTCAAAATCGGACATTACAGTGATACCCGCGTTGTTGAAGACAAGGTCTACTTTTTGGTGACGGGCGATTACTTCCTCATGCAAAAGCTCGATTTGCGATCGATCAGCGACGTCCACCAGATGCGTGGAGGTAGCTACGTTATAATTGGCAAGCATAATCGCCGTGTTCTTCAGCTCTTCTGCGTTGACATCGCAAATTGCGATATTGCAGCCCATTTTTGCCAACAAAACGGAGAGGTATCGCCCCATTCCAGAGGCTGCGCCAGTTACGACAGCTACTTTATTTTCGAAAGATTTCATACTTCGGAGCCTTTTAAGCATTAGATGCGCAAGTCGAAGGATATAGCAAGAATTCGGAGCAATCACTGGGGGGGCGCAGAACTTCACAAACCGATAACGCCACCCTTTGCGAAGGCCAATCTGAAGCGACTGCCTGCGAATCATTAGTTACGTCGACAATGATACTTTAGCGTCGATTGCTTTCTCTGAATGGCCTCTCTTAGGCTCTCGTCAATTGGGCACGATTTTTTCGCTTGAGTATACCGTTAACTATTAATTCCAAGGACGCCACGCGATTGTGTAAATTGACCTGCCAATTTTGTTTACCAAATGGAATATATCAATTCCCAAATATTCTTTTTTTTCTTTTTTGAAGCTCGCTTATCTTCACGTTTTGTACCACATGGCAAATGCAATGAAACCTCAACGACAGCTAGTCCAAAACAATGAAAGGCAGCACACCGACGCTCGAGATGCCGCTGTAGTGCCAATGCCGCGGAAAAAAAGGCAAAGAGATTACCTAACTCTCGACGACTCTATGTCTGAGTTCGAGCGAGCAAGGGCCACCAGCAAAACTTGGGATATGGGTCAAGACTAGAAAGAGTTCGACATGCATTTCGGCGACGAAGTCCGCCGGTTGATCCTCGAACTAGCAGCCGCCTACAAGCTGAAATCCAAGAACACACCTGAGAGATTGAGCCTCGCTACGATAAGTCGAACTTGCGCCTACTCGACATGGTAGCCTTGGCCTACCCTGTGGAGGATTTATGCGCAAAAAAGAATCTTTAATAGCCGTGCTGTTTCTCTTATATCTTGGTTTTCTGAGCAAACCTGTCCTTTCCAACGAAGCCGAGAATGTGCACGCTACTCTCATACCGGGCAGCGGCACGTATAGCCGTAAGATTTCCACACAAAACCCTCAGGCCCAGGCTTTTTTCGACCAGGGACTACGTTTCGCCTGGGGTTTTTACTTTCCTGAGTCCATAGCCTCTTACCAAGAAGCCGCGCGCCTGGACCCTTCCCACCCAATGCCCTATTGGGGAATGGCTCATGCCATGGGACCCAACCCTAACTCACGCTACGCACGGATGCCCGATGACCCGAAAGGCGAAGGACTTAAGGCCATAAGAGATGCGCTCGCGCGCATCGATCGAGCTAGCCCTTTAGAAGCCGAGTTAATTAAGGCTATGTTCATACTTTACGATAAGGACGCCATTGCCGATCAGGATGAGCGAGACCGCGCCTACCTTGCCGCCATGCGTCGTCTGAATCAGCAATATCCAGATGATTCAGACATTGCCGCACTGTATGCCGCCAGTTATATGTCCATCGGACGCTGGGACTACTGGGACAGCGCGGGCAATCCGAAGTCTGAGACATTACCTGTTGCTCAAGCACTGGAACACATCATGGCCAAGGACATGACGAACCCCGGGGTCTTGCACCTGCATATCCACTTAATCGAGGCCTCATTGGAACCTGAACGCGCCCTGGCCTCTGCAGACGCGTTAGAGGCTACCGTGCCCATTGCAGGCCACGTCGTCCACATGCCTGCGCATATTTATGTGCGTGTTGGTCAGTATGCGAAAGCAGTGGACAGTAATGTGCGTTCTCAGGCTGTGGATATAGAGTTTGCAAAATTGTGGGGTGACTACCCATTACCCAATCTCGGCACCTACCCACTGTCCCATAAGATTCACTCAGGACATGCGTTGGACTTTGTGCGTTATGCAGCAACCGTCCAAGGCAACTATGCCACCGCTATCGACGCCGCCTGGCGCATGGCTAACCGCATTCAAGACCCCAAGGCTGTGTTGCGCAGCGGCCAAAAACGCGTCTCTGCGCCATGGCTAGTTATGAAGATTTTTGCGCGCTGGGACGATCTCTTGGCACTGACACCGCAACATCAGGGCACGCCCTATCTGGATGGCATCTGGGCCTATGCTATCGGCAGCGCCCACATCGCCAAAGGGAATATGGATGCCGCCGAGAAAACCCTGGCAACACTTCAAAAAATTGCCAACGCGCCTAATGCTGACGAGTACCGGGTCGGTGCAACCCCCGCTTCCGCCGTGTTGAAGCTGGCCGCCTTAGGGCTTGAAGGTGAGGTGTTGCGGGCCCAAGGCGATTTATCAGGAGCCATTGCAGCGTTTAGCGCTGGCATTGCTATCGAAGATCAAAACAACTACACAGAACCACCCGACTGGGCCCAACCCATGCGCCACTATCTCGGCGCGACTCTACTGCAAGCTGGTGAAGCGGAGAAAGCCGAAGCGGTTTATCGCCGCGATCTGCGTTGGAATCAAAATAACGGCTGGTCTCTCTACGGTCTGTATCAAGCGTTGCTCGCGCAAAACAAAACCGCAGCGGCCAATATAGCTTTGCAACAGTGGCGCACTGCCTGGTCAATGGCAGATGTCAGCATTACAGCATCGCATCTCTAACAGGCTCACGATTTCATCTTGTTGCCAAAGTAAATTTTGCGTGCAGAAGTCACTGCGCAATAAACCCGATGTGCCAACATTACCTATATTGTTGCTGTCTTCTCTCACGAGCCAACTATCCCGTGGTTGCTCGCCTTACTTTTACTTGGACAGCCACCACCCTATGACCCGACTATCGGTGTTTTCACACCATTTTGGCGACCGCCCCGGTGTTATGTATTGACGTGAATACATACGCGGTAAAAAATGCCAACCAAGCAAATTGTCTGGTTTAAACGAGACCTCCGAACCCAGGACAGTGCCCCCCTCGCATTGGCTCTGACTAAAGGGCCGACTTTAGCACTGTACATAATCGAGCCAGAACTTTGGCAGCACGTCACCGCGAGCCAGCGACATTGGCAGTTAGTCCGACATGGCCTCGATCAATTAGTTAGTGAACTCGCGCTACTTGGCGCAGAGTTGTGTATCAAAATCGGCGCCGCTGAACAGGTATTCAGCGAGCTCCGCCACAGCCTCGGCATATTTCACCTGCATGCTCACGAAGAAACTGGCGATGCTTGGTCTTATGAGCGGGACAAGCGTATTTCCACTTGGTGTAATACCCATGGTGTCGCCTTCCACGAGCAGCGCAACTTCGGCGTCTTTCGTGGCCTGCGCGAGCGCGACGGCTGGGCCAGACGCTGGCGTCAGCATATGTCCGCGCCAATAGCGCAACTCCCAGAACAGAGACAGTGGCTGAACGTTGAGAGTACGGCCCAATGGCCATCCTGGCGACCTCGCTTATCCGGTAATACGATCGAGATTGATGCCAACTTGATTCCACAGCAGCGCCTGAACCAATTTCTTGAACAAAGTGGTGAGCGCTACCATCTGGAAATGTCCAGTCCAAATACTGCTCCTGCCGCATGTTCCCGGCTGAGCACCCTGCTGGCCACCGGTCGTCTGAGTATGCGTCAGGTAGTACAACAGACTTGGGCCGCCCAAGCACAGGTCAAATCCCATGCTCCAGAACAGCGGGGAACTTGGCCCAAGGCCTTAGCAGCGTTTCAAAGTCGACTGCACTGGCATTGCCACTTCATTCAGAAATTTGAGAGCGAGCCAGAGATCGAATTCCACAATATGGCACGCAGTTGTGACGGCCTGCGAGAACATGATTTCGATCAGCAACGATTCGATGCCTGGTGCAAGGGCGAAACCGGCTTTCCATTCGTTGACGCCTGCATGCGTTACCTAAACCACACAGGTTGGATTAACTTTCGCATGCGCGCCATGCTGGTGTCCTTTGCATCCTACGACCTGTGGTTACACTGGCGCCAGTCTGCCATTCATCTAGCCCGCTTGTTCGCTGACTACGAACCTGGCATCCACTATTCACAGGTGCAAATGCAGTCCGGCACCACCGGCATCAATACTTTAAGGATCTACAATCCAATCAAACAGTCCATGGATCAGGATCCAGACGGTGTTTTTATCCGCAAATGGGTACCCGAATTAGCGGGTTTACTCGGCCCAATGATCCATACGCCCTGGCAGGCGACCGAGCTGGAGCAACTCGCAGCGGGCTGTGTGATCGGTCGCGATTATCCAGAGCCTATTGTGGATCATGCTGAGGCCAGCCGCTGGGCGCGGTCCCGTTTTGCAACGGTGCGGGCCTCTGCAGCTGGTAGAACCGATCGGCAAAAGATCGTCACGAAACACGGCAGCCGCAAGCGGATGCAGAAACAATGAACGTCCAAGAGTTGGTCGCCCCCTGCCTTACTAGCATGGAGCAACTTGGTGATCCGGCGATTGCCGAATTACGCTCGGACCACGCAGGCGAAACGGGCGCAGTTTTTATATACGAAGGTATTTTGGCGGTCAGTCAATCCACAGAGCTACGCGCGTTCGCCGAATCACACCTGCGCGCGGAGCAGATCCATCTGGCCGCCTTGGATCGCTTGTTGCCGAAACATTTGCATTCTAAGTGCCTACCTCTGTGGCGCGTGGCGGGCTGGGGATTGGGTGCTTTCGCCGCCTTAGTGGGTCCTCACTTTACTTACGCGACCATTCGCGCGGTGGAAACGTTCGTGGTCGAGCACTACCACCAGCAACTCGATCTGTTCCCCCTCCCACTGCGCACTCTGCTGCAGCAGTTCTGCGACGACGAAGCAGAGCACCGGAATGAAGCCCAAGCAGCGATGCACGCCAGACCGCGTTACCCTGCTTGGCACTGGATCGTGAGTACTGGCTCGGCTGTCGCCGTGACACTGGCGCGCCGCTTATGAGCAACTAAACCCGAAAACCATCTGCAATCAGCGGCATCTTGCGCACGCGCTTGCCGGTAGCAGCGTATATCGCATTGGCGACCGCAGGTGCTAGCGGCGGTAAGCCAGGCTCACCCAAGCCAGTCGGGTCAAAATCGCTTTCAATAAAGTGCACATCTACCTGGGGTGCAGCATCGATTCGCAGCACCGGATACTGATCTAAATTGGTTTGTTGAATGCGACCATTTTCCATGGTGATCTGTTGACCCGCCATGGCACTGTAGCCATCGATAATGGATCCCTGCACCTGATTAAGCGCCCCACTGCGATTTATGATCGGCCCAACATCCACAGCAGCAGTAACCTTATGCACAGTCACCTTACCTTGCGCATCTACGCTGACTTCTGCCAGTTCAGCCACATGGGCGGCATGGCAGAAAT
>Ga0163111_10002950_pt1 | contig 10894 bp, 9 predicted proteins | sample CRUFie1St18metaG_FD_109645 | JGI IMG/M metagenome (GOLD analysis project Ga0163111, IMG submission 109645) | Marine microbial communities from the Costa Rica Dome - CRUD Field 142mm St18 metaG | ecosystem: Environmental > Aquatic > Marine > Oceanic > Photic zone | place: Costa Rica: the Eastern... | reverse complement strand
TTTTACTTTAAGGCTCAATTTGAACTCCTTGCACTCAAGGCGTAGTTTGCATCGCCTGAATATGTTGATGCAAAGTGGATTTGCGCATGAGGACACCCATGAATCTGGCCCAATGGCAATCTGATACGGACATGAAAGCCGCTTTAAGCGAACAAAAAATCGCTGTGGTGGGACTGTCTGCAAATCCGGCTCGACCCAGCCATGACGTCGCCCGGGTCATGCAAAATCTGGGTTATATGATCGTGCCGATTAATCCGCGCGAGGAGCATGTGTTAGGTGCTCGCAGCTATCCAGATTTGTCCACCGCGGCGGCCGAAACAGGTCCTTTTGCTTTGGTCAATGTGTTTAGAGAATCCAGCGCGGTACCGGCTATTGCCGAAGAGGCTGTGACTATTGGCGCACGTTTTTTGTGGCTACAACTTGGCGTCATAAGCGTCGACGGCATTCGGATTGCGGAGGCAGGCGGCCTTACTTGCATTGTGGACCGCTGCTTAAAGATCGAGTATCGGCGTTTGTGTGGTGTCGCTGGCTAAAACATTTGTCAATATTAGCGCGCACCTTTAGAGCATGCGCATAAACCATCAAACAGGTCAGTTACGCTGTATCGCCAGATACCTCAACCAGCCGCTTCGCTGCGGCACAAAAGGCTTCTACTGCCTCGCGCATATCGGCACGACGCGCATCACCCTGGCTTTCGCTAAAACAAAAACTCAGCCGCAATTGGTTCATACCCGCTCCAGGGTCGCGCTGACGCGCATCGGCCGGGTAAAAATCGTACATGGGGATTACGACAATGCCATGTTCTTTCACCAGCTGCTCTATCAGTGCGTCATCGGTTTGTATTGCCGGTTTTCCAGCAACGCGCTTAAAGGTAAATACCGAAAAGAAGCCGCCGTCTGGAACGGTCCACTCGAAGTGTTCTTTATGATCCTTTAACTCCGCTTCTAGGGTGTCTAGTAGTATTTTTCTGTTTTCGCGGTAGACGCCAAGTTTATCCTCCGCTATCGGCCACATGCTGTCGCGCTTTATGTAGTGGCCGTCTTCCTCGCGTCGATGCAGGAGAGCCTCGAAGCCTCGCAGGGCCGCTGGGTTTTGAAATAACAGGTCGGCACTGGACTCGGTTAAGGCTAGAGTGGTTAACGGTACTTCTTCGCCACCTTCGATCTTGATGGTTGCATCACTGTACAAGTATCCGACTCTGGGGCCAGGAAAACCAATTTTTGAGCCGGTAAATAAGTGGATGGTTTGTCTGGAATCTATACTTAAGAAGGTTTGGGCGCGATCACTAGGCTCCGCGTAGTTGATATAAAGGTACGGCGCGTCCTCTAATACCAGCACGCCTTCTTCACGCAGCACATTCATAATCTGCTCCCGGCGGGCCTGACTAAAGGAGAAACCGGCTGGGTTATGTCCGTCGGGTACCGTGTAGTAGAAGGGTACAAAATAGCCTTGGTCACGGGCGGCTTTAATTTGCGCCCGCATGCGCTCTGGTATCGCCCCCTCAGCGTCCATTTCCACACTGAAAATCGTTGCGTGCTGACACAGACTGGCCCGTGCGGTGAATCCCGCATAAGTTGGCGCATCCGTAATATAGGCTAGCGGCTCGCCACTGCGCTCAAATAACGAACAGGCTAGACTTATACCCCCAGATGCCCCAACGGTCGGTATAAGCCTTTGCGGATCTATCGTCAGATTCCAATCCTTCCCGTACACATGGGCAAATGTCTCGCGGGCGCTTTGGGGACCCAGGGTGTCGGTATAGGAGTAACTCTCGCGCAAATATTCCGGCAACACATTGGGATCATTGTGCCGCTCTTGTTTTTTTACATAGTCAAAATAGTCACTTTGATGCTGCAGAAAACCGCGCGGGTCGGTGACTTCCGGGTGTGGGTATCCGGCTCCCAAATGATGCACCTTGAGTCCACGGGCCTTGGCGATCTCGCGCAATCCCGGTAGTGATGCCGCCATTTTGCGAGTTACCGATACGGCTTGCTGTTTGACTTTGGGGGCGATCAAGTTCGCCATAGGTGACTCCTATGTTGCCGCTATTGGCCTCTTAATTTGTGGTAACTCGCGAGCCTGCGCGGGTCTAACTGACCCCGGGCAATGGCGGCCTGTACCGCACAACCTGGCTCTGCATTATGTGCACAGTCTCTGAAGCGGCATGCTTGGGCAAGAGCTTCAATGTCGTCAAATAATTCGGCCACTCCTGCGTTAGCATCGGCCATCTGGAACTCGCGCATGCCCGGACTGTCGAGGATCACGGCACCCTGAGGCAACAGGTGTGCCGAGCGGTAGGTAGTGGTATGCCGACCTTTACCATCTTCTTCGCGAATTGCTTGAGTGCGCTGAACCTCTCCGCCCATCAGGGTATTAACTATTGTGGACTTGCCGACGCCGGATGAACCGAGTAAAGCGATGGTTTGGCCCTCTGCACACCAAGGATATAGAGCCGCTACGCTTTGAGAATTCAACGCATTTACTGCACAGATCGTGATCGTGGGAAAAGCCGCATGCAATTCTGTTTGGTAGGTCTCTGGATCCAAGGCTTGGTCAATTTTAGTCAAAACGATGACAGGCTCTATATTGGCCTCGAGTATTACTGATACATATCGCTCCAACCGCGGCACATTGAAATCCGCATTGCAGGAGGTTACGACAAAGGCAGTATCTACATTCGCCGCGATCAGCTGCACGGTGCCATTGCCGGCAGGACTGAGTCGCGTCAGCAAACTCGTGCGTGGCAAAAGCTCAACGAGCCTGCCGTCGGTAGAATCGAGGATCACCCAATCGCCCACCGTGGGTCGTTCGCGCTCGGGACGCTGAAACCATTTACCGCCGACGGGTACGTCGTTACGTCCATCCTCGAGCAATGGGGCGACGATAAGACCTGTGCGCTGCACCTCTGTTACCCGATGCAGGCTTCGATTTGGCTCGGCCAAATGCGCGCCGCGAAGATCCGCAAACGACGACTTCCATCCAAGCGTGCGCAGTACTGTTTCGTTATTCAGTTTACTCAAACGTTACCTTGCATGGTGCTGGGTTATGCCCGTTAAAAGTCCCAAAAAGGATGGGGGCGCTCGGTGAATACTCGGTCTAATTTCGACAACAATTGCTTGTCTGCACGCATATTGTCGGTAAGACATAAACTGGACGCTGGCGTTACACCCCAAAGCAGTCGGCTCAGCGCGCCTACCGAACAGTCTAGCACTGGCAGCCCGGTTTCTACGCCTCGTCGGGCTGAAGAAGTTGCGGCTAACTCAATAACGTAATCGCCTTGCACACCCTGCCATCCGGAATGGTCGCCCAATAGCGCCTGTACTGGGTCGTGTAGCGCTAACTGAAATCGCAGCGGGGCGCCCGGCCACACCACCGCAGCCATACACTGAGCCACATCTAATATGCGCAATTGGTACCAAGCGTATGCCTCTTGCTCAGCCAGAAATTTACCTTCCTTGGCGATCGCCTGAGATCGAAATGGACGACGCAACAGACTCTGCAGCTGGATTTCCGGAGGCTCCATCATGCGAACGGAATACAGTTGATCGCTGAGTGACTTCAGTAGTGCCAACAAGTCGAGTAGCTGTTCGCCATTTTGATAGCCCAACCACTCGACCCGATAAGGGCCATGGGCTGACTTGCCGGTAATCCACACAAAATGACTTAGACAGTCATCTGTCACGAAACCAAGACCGAAGCCGTCTTCTTTCATGGCGATATCCGCATGAAAAAACTCCGCGGAACCGATGGTTACGGCACCGTGATTCCGAGGTCGGGCCATGAGTATTCGATGCATTTCTGCGAAGTCTGCAACCGCCAAACGACGCGGCGTGGTTAGTTCTCTGTCCACCGCAAGGGTCGCTGGGTCAAAGGCAAATTCGTTATGGTAGGCCCCAGTACCAAAACCCACTTTGTCGTAGAAACCTTGATCAAACATGCCAAGGGCTGCGACCGCATCGCCCCGGTCAGCGGCTTTGGCTAGTTCGCGCACGGTAAGTTTCTGCGCTAATGACAGGCCGCGCGCTACGCGACTGGTGGTGACTGCAGCCACAACGCATAAGGACAAATCACTTTGATGTAATCGCATGTGTCCAGGAACGGTTTGCACCGCACACTCCACTTCGCCTTTTAAGGTCGCCACACTGGTATGCCCAACCGCGTAGCTTATTTCCAATCCTGCCTCGACGCTTGTCGAGTCAGCCCAGCCGATTTCGCGCCATATCTTTTTTATCGCCACCAGGTCAGTTGAAAGCGCAAAATCTCTGACGACAACATCTGCTTGCTGGGACATACAACGAAACCTATTCGCTAGTCTTTGACCGGCAGTATAGGTCGCCGAGTTGGGAATGTCGTGTTGCTTTCTGACATTTTCAGTAAGTCCTGTTTGTTCGCATACTCTGATAGCCACTCAAGCTGAATGCGGGTGACATTCATAAGCCCAAACTTACCCTCGGCGTGACGGGCCAGAGCCTGCTGGGGGCTAACCCAGATGCTGTCAACGGTTTCCTGGGCGTCATGGGTGCCACGCTGACTCTCTGGCGCACTGGCAATAAAAAATCGAGTATCGAACCGCCGAGGACGCCCCAATGGGGTAATAAATCGGTTGTAGAAGTGCACGTGGTCTACGGCCAAGCGTAGGGACTCGCGCTGACAAATTTCTAGTAACGAAACCGCTCCGTCGTGCAATGGATCGCGATAGGCCGCAAACCGCTCATGGGTTTGCTCATCGGCAAACGAAATCAACTCGCCACTCTGATCATAGGCCAGCAACAGGCCTGCCTCTTCAAAGGTCTCGCGGATCGCCGCGATCCAGAAGCCGCGCCACTCATCTCCTAGGGCTTTGACTTGGGGCGCCTGGGCCTCGGTGGGTCCGTGCCGATAGGTGTCGTATTTGTGCAGGTGGTCATCCGCGTCAACGCGCCCTCCCGGGAACACATACATGTCCGAGGCAAAGCTGGCTTTACTGGTGCGCTTGAGCATGAAAATTTCGTAACTCGATGATGCTTCACGCACTACGATCACAGTCGCGGCAGGCCGAATCGGCTGAACTGGTTTCGACATATTCCCCCCTAAAAGGGTTTAAGGCTAACGACAATTGGGAATGAGGTCGATCCCCTGTCGCCTGTCTTAGCACATCGGTAATAGAGAGTGTTCCCCGACACGGTGGTTTCGGGTACTTTGTAGCTGCCCACCCGCCGTGGGCGCTGTCTTTGGAGGGGTGTGATGGACAATCAGGATTATTGGAAAGCGAACATTAGATTAATGTTGGTGCTGCTGGCGATATGGTTCACGGTTTCTTTTGGTTTCGGCATTCTGCTGGTAGAGCAACTTAATCAGATTGCTTTTTTTGGCTTCAAGTTCGGCTTTTGGTGGGCGCAGCAGGGCTCTATTTATGTATTCATTGGCCTCATCTTTTATTACACCTACAAGATGAAAAAGATTGACCGCCAATTCGGCGTTTCCGACGACGATGAGGATGACGCCTAATATGGATGCCCAACAGCTTACTTACCTTTTCGTTTTCCTGTCGTTTTCGCTGTATATCGGCATTGCCATCTGGTCGCGGGCCGGATCCACCGATGAATTTTATGTCGCTGGGGGTGGCGTTCACCCGATTGCTAACGGCATGGCTACAGCAGCGGATTGGATGAGTGCTGCATCGTTTATCTCGATGGCGGGCATCATCGCCTTTATGGGGTATGACGGCACGGTCTATCTTATGGGCTGGACCGGCGGCTATGTAATTCTGGCTCTGCTATTGGCGCCTTATCTGCGTAAATTTGGCGAGTTCACGGTGCCGGACTTTATCGGTTCGCGCTACTACTCCACCGCCGCTCGAGTGGTTGCGGTGATCTGTCTGATTCTGATTTCTTTCACCTATGTCGCCGGTCAAATGCGCGGGGTCGGCATTGTATTTTCGCAATTCCTCAACATCCCCATTTTTTGGGGGGTGGTAGTAGGTATGGCTATCGTCTTTATGTATGCCGTACTGGGGGGTATGAAGGGCATCACCTATACCCAGGTCGCCCAATACTGCGTGCTCATCTTCGCCTATCTAGTGCCGGCTATATTCATTTCTATGCTGATTACCGGCATTCCGATTCCGCAAATCGGCCTAGGTGCTGAGGTTGCCGACGGCTCTGGTTTATCGGTGCTGCAAAAACTCGACAACACGCTGGTGGAGTTAGGGTTCGCGCCCTATACCGAGGGCATGAAGAGCAAGATTGATGTCTTTGCCATCACTATGGCGCTGATGATCGGAACCGCCGGACTACCCCATGTCATTGTGCGATTCTTTACTGTCCCAAAGGTTTCGGATGCGCGCAAATCCGCGGGCTATGCACTGCTATTTATCGCGCTTTTATACACCACCGCCCCTGCTGTCGGCGCTTTTGCGCGACTTAACTTTGTCGATACGGTGCACAATACCCAATACACCGAGGTCGCAGGCTGGTTCAAAAGCTGGGAGGACATTGGCCTGATCGGCTGGCAAGACAAAAATAACGACGGACGTATTCAGTACTACCCTGGGGCGCCATTCGATGGCAAACCCAGCTTTGACGATACGCGCCGCCCCGACGGCTCTCGCACCGTAACCAATACGCCTACCGCGTCTAACAACGAGGTCTATGTGGATCGCGATATTATGGTTTTAGCCAACCCCGAAATTGCGCAACTGCCTGGATGGGTGATTGCTTTGGTGGCTGCTGGGAGTCTGGCTGCCGCCTTATCTACTGCGGCGGGGCTACTACTGGTTATTTCTACGTCGATTTCTCACGACTTGTTGAAGCAGACCATGGCTAAGGGGCTTACTGATCGGCAGGAACTCTTTTATGCCCGCGTTGCTGCAGTTACCGCTATTTTGATCGCTGGCTATCTGGGTATCGATCCGCCGGGTTTTGTTGCCCAGGTGGTGGCCTTCGCATTTGGGCTGGCTGCGGCCTCGCTGTTTCCAGCGATCCTGCTTGGCATATTTGATCGCCGCATGAATAAAGAGGGCGCGATCAGCGGCATGCTGGTGGGCTTAATCTTCTGCTTCAGCTACATCGTGTTCTTCAAATTTGTGGCACCGGAGTTGAACTCCGCTGAACATTGGTGGTTTGGAATTTCGCCGGAGGGTATCGGCACACTCGGTGCGTTGCTGAATTTCTCGGTGGCTTTTGCGGTCTCTCGACTGACGCCGGATGTGCCCGATGATGTACAGCAGTTGGTGAATAACATTCGGATCCCCAAGGGGGTTGGCGACCCTAGATCCCACTAATTAGCAGGTTTGCGGGCAAGCTGTCTGGCAAGAAATGCTGTTGCTAGCTGCGAACGCCGCCGCTGGCGAGCAGCACTTCGCCGGTGATCCAATTGGATTCTGGTATGCACATTAAATAAATCGCGTTGGCTGCGTCCTCGACGCTGCCAATTCTGCCTAGCGGCGAAGCCGCCTCGGCCTGTTTTATCTGCTCGACGCTGAGTCCTACCTTGCGCGGTTGGCCTTTAACCATCGATATATTGGGTTCGTTTTCATACGGGCTAGTTAGGCGCGTATCAATCGCGCCAAAAGCTACCGCGTTTACTGTGACGTTAAACCGCCCCCATTCTTTTGCTAAGGTTCTTGTAAGGCCCACCACCGCTGCCTTGCCTGCTGAGTAGGCGAGCTGGGTAGCACCGCCATGCAGCCCCATAGTGGACGATATGTTGACCACTTTGCGCACTGGCGAGGTCTGGTCGGCCACGCCACGCAACCAGCGCCCATAGGCGCGTAGGATGCGGAACTGCGCACTGGCGTGAATGTCCAGCATGGCGTCCCACTGTTCGTCCGTCATGTTATGGATGGCGCTATGCCAAATATAACCAGCATTGTTAACGACGATGTCGAGACTGCCGAATGCTGATAATGCAAACTCGACCAGTTCGTCTGCCGCTGCGGCTTCGGTTAGGTCGGCCGGGTACGCTACCGCACCATCAAGCCGAGACGCCACCTCTGCCGCAACATCTGGGTCAAGATCATTGACTAGGACCCGGGCGCCTGCCGCGGTTAATTTCTCGGCTGTCGCTGCGCCGATGCCGCGACCGGCGCCGGTTACCAGAGCAAACTTTCCGCTGAGATTTGCCATACTGTTATCCGCCGCCTAGGTGCTTGCGTATTTCGCTTTAGCCTCGCGACGACGCGCATGCAGAACCGGCTCGGTATAACCACTGGGCTGCTCCAAACCCTTGAAGATGAGATCACATGCAGCTTGGAATGCGACGCTGTCCTCAAAGTTTGGTGCCATTGCGCGATATTCGTCATCGCCCGCGTTCTGCTCGTCCACTACCGCAGCCATGCGTTGCAAGGTTTCTAGCACCTGCTGTTCTGAACATATGCCGTGATGCAACCAGTTGCTGATGTGCTGACTGGAAATCCGCAGCGTCGCCCGATCTTCCATTAGACCTACGTCGTTGATGTCGGGCACTTTCGAACATCCTACGCCCTGATCAATCCATCGCACCACGTAGCCCAGAATGCCCTGAGCGTTGTTGTCTAGCTCGCTTTGTACTTCGTCAGCGGCAAGGTTCTTACCCCCGAGCAAGGGGATTTGCAGGATATCGTCAACACTTGCTGGCGTTCGCGCCTGCAGTTCTTGTTGTACTGACGCGACACTGACTTCGTGATAATGCAGCGCATGCAGGGACGCCGCCGTAGGCGACGGCACCCATGCGGTACTCGCACCCGCCTGGGGATGAGCGGCTTTTACTGCCAGCATCTCTGCCATTTCATCCGGTTTAGGCCACATACCTTTACCGATCTGGCCCTTGCCACGAAATCCAGTAGACAGACCAACGTCTACATTTGAGTCCTCGTACGCCTTGATCCAGGTCTGTGCTTTTAGCTCTTCCTTGGCCAGTACTGGACCCGCCTGCATGCTGGTATGAATCTCATCACCCGTGCGATCGAGGAATCCGGTGTTAATAAATACGATGCGGTCTTTGGCCTCGGCAACGCAGGCTTTTAGATTAATACTGGTGCGACGCTCTTCATCCATAACACCGATTTTTAACGTATTACGGGTCAATCCCAGTGTTTCTTCAATCTGATCGAACAACGCAACCGCCAACGCCACTTCGTCTGGCCCGTGCATTTTGGGCTTTACGATATAGACGCTCCCGGCACGTGAGTTGCGCACCGGCCCTGCCCCTTGCAGATCGTGCATGGCCGACAGTGCAGTGACAAAACCATCAAGAAAGCCCTCTGGAACTTCATTGCCCTGGGCATCCAGCACTGCGTCGGTAGTCATAAGATGACCCACATTGCGCACCAGCATTAGGCTGCGGCCGTGCATGCTTAGCGCCTGCCCTTGGAGGTCGGTATATTGACGATCTGGGTTGAGTTTCCGTACCAGGCGTTGGCCACCCTTTTCCATGACCTCTTGCAGATCGCCCTTCATTAAACCTAGCCAATTGCCATAGACGACGCACTTGTCTTCTGCATCTACGGCAGCCACCGAGTCCTCGCAGTCTTGGATGGTGGTTATGGCAGACTCTATCTCAACGTCCTTCACTCCTGCTGGATGCACCGCACCGACCGGATGGCTAGCGTCGATTAAAATATCCAAGTGCAGACCGTTGTGAACCAGCAAAATACTGCTGGGTTCAGGCTCGCCGACAAATCCAACAAATTGCTTGGGGTCAGCTAGGGGGGTGTTGCCCCCATCTTGCAAAATCGCGCGCAATTGACGCTGACCATCATCACTGGCGCCGATGCCGTAGGCTACAACGTCACTATGACTGCCCTGAGCAAGCGGCACCATGGCATCCAGCACTTCCGCCACTCGCGCGACCACCAATTCGCCCCGGGCCGGGTTGTAACTGGTGCCTTTTTCCTTGCCCGGCGACTCGGGAATGATGTCAGTACCGTAAAAAGCATCGTAAAGGCTACCCCAACGGGCATTTGCTGCATTCAAGGCATAACGCGCATTCATTACTGGTACCACTAACTGGGGGCCGGCAATCTTGGCGATCTCGTCGTCAACTTTAGTCGTGGTAATCGTTACTGAGTCGGGTTCTGGCAGCAGGTAGCCAATGTCTTGCAGGAACGCTTTGTACTCCCCCGCATCAATGGCTTGGCCCTTGCGGTCTAGGTGCCACTGATCAATCTGTTGCTGAAAATCATCCCGCAATGCCAATAATTTTTTGTTGACCGGCCCCAATTCGGTCAGACAGCGTTCGAATCCAGCCCAAAAATCCTCTATCGACACACCGGTGCCCGGAATAGCTTGATCTAAGATCAATGCGTCAAGCTCTGAGGCCACCTGCAAGCCGCCGCGTTGCACTCTGGATACAGCCTGTTCTGTCATTCTTGTTTTCCTCTTGTCGGGATCCGAAACGGCGCAGCAGTATACACTGGTATGGTTTTATTCCTCACGCTTTCGTCAGCAACAGAACAAACTGCATGCTAGCCTTGGTTCTTTTTGCTGGAGCACAACCATGACACAGCGCCTGCTGAATAAACGCGTTCTGATTACCCAAGCCGATGACTACATGGGTCCTGCGACCGAGGAACTCTTCGCTGCTGAAGGCGCGATCGTCACTACCGATACCTCTGATTTACGCGCTGCTGGCCGCTGCGAGGACCTGGTAAAAAATGCCGGGGATATCGATGTATTAATCGCCAATCTGGCGTCAGCCAACTTTAGCGGCATTGCAACGGCTGAACTCAGTGACGATGACTGGCATACAGCTTTCGACATCATGGTGCATCCGCTGCACCGACTGTGCCGAGCAGTGCTGCCACAAATGATGCAACGCGGGGCGGGCAAAATTGTGGTCTATGGCAGCGCTGCAGCATTGCGTGGTATGCGCACTCTCGCCGCCTACAGCGCAGCGCGCGCGGCGCAGGTGGGCTATGTGCAGGCTCTGGGCGTTG
>Ga0163111_10002949_pt1 | contig 10894 bp, 8 predicted proteins | sample CRUFie1St18metaG_FD_109645 | JGI IMG/M metagenome (GOLD analysis project Ga0163111, IMG submission 109645) | Marine microbial communities from the Costa Rica Dome - CRUD Field 142mm St18 metaG | ecosystem: Environmental > Aquatic > Marine > Oceanic > Photic zone | place: Costa Rica: the Eastern... | reverse complement strand
TAATCATCTCTCCCATATTGAACTCACCATCTTTCTTTTCTGCAGAAAACGCAAAATGATTAGCACTAAAAAATGATAGTAAAATAAACAGAAAAAATGTACGCTTTGACAACATCAGCTATTTAATATGATGCAAATTTAATAATAGAATTGTTATTTCAAATATTATGAATAATAAATACACAATTAAAAAATTTAATATAAAATTTAATAGGTTTTCTACACCAAAAACCTCGAATGAAAGAATAAAAATTAATGAACAAAACAACCTAATAAATGTTGATAATATCGTTTTAAGTACGATATTGATATTATCAAACTTTTCAATTAAAAATTTAAAGATTACATCGATCGTAATATTAAAAAAAATTATATAAAAAATAAATTCGTTAATAAATGAAAAACTAAATAAGCTTAAAACAGAGGCCATCAAAGATAAGGTCAAATAAAAACAAAGATTAGTCATAGCTAACACCTTCATCTTCTCTCACTCTTATATACTAAATAAAGAGATATCATAAATCCAACAAGAGGTAATAAAAGTGTTAAAATAGAAACTTTATTAAACAAATAGTTGTCGATAAAATAACCAGATACTCCAAAAAATATAATAATAAAAAAAAACTGAAAACTAAGATTAAGATACTTTAAATAACTACTCTTTTTCATTATTAGAATCATCTTCTTCTATGATTTCTTTTCCCATAGAACAAGCTCCATTAAAATTAGCCCCAGATTCAATAATTAAATTGGAGGTTGTTATATCTCCGTGAATAGAAGCAGTTGACTTTAATATCAACAGCTCAGAAACTGTCACTTTTCCAGTAACTTTTCCAGCTATTTCAGCATTTTCAGCAATGACATTCCCATCTACTACAGAAGTTTCCCCACAAGCAACTTTAGAAGATGATGAAAGATCACCAATTACCTTACCTTCTAATCTTACATTTCCTGAAGAATTTAAATTTCCTTTTAAAACACTTCCCTCTCCGATTATATTATTAGACCCATTAGAATTATCCACAATTGATATATTTAGTTAATTTTCACAAATTTAATTATAATGATATAAATTCCGAAGGATTTATGGATTTACCATTTAACCATAACTCAAAATGTAAATGAGGTCCTGTTGACAGCTCACCAGTATTACCAATAATTGAAATAACATCTCCTGTTTTAATTATTTGACCAGGCTCAACAAAAACTTTAGCATTGTGTTTATATACTGAAATTAAATTATTAGGATGAATAATACTTATAACATATCCACTATCTTTTGTCCAGGATGACATTAAAACCGTTCCATCTAAAACAGATTTTATTGGCTCTTCTTTTCTACAGGTTATGTCAATACCATAATGAGATTTTGAGGGATCATAAAATGAAGATATTACACCAGAGGAAACAGGAGACATCAATAATAAGTTTTTATCTGAACCAGATGATCTTATAATCTCTGAAAAAGAGAGATTACTTTCAAATTCTTGTCTAAAAAAAGAGTCTACTGCAGTATAGTCATTGGTAATGTCTTGAAGTTCTAATCTATTATCTTCAGATTGTTTGTCAATAAACTCATTTTCTCCACCAGATAAAACAATCATTATATTTTCAATGTACTGATCTTTAATTTGGGATTCATATATTAGAGAATCTATCGAGTTAGAAAGTCTAATTAATTCTTCATTTGCTTTTTTTTCAACGAATCTTGGATCAAACCATTTGCTAAGTATAGTAGTTGATAGTAAAAATGAAACTGAAAAAATTGTAACTAAAAATAATATTGAATAAATAGTCAAACTTAAATTTGTAAACTCAATGAAGGATATATCTTTAAAGTCTCTTTTATTTCTAAAGATAATTTGAAGTCTATTTCTTAACCATTTAATAACTTTGTTTCTCAAAATTTTTTTTTAGTAGTTTATATTCACAAAAATAAATATTTAATAGCTACGTTTATTCAATAGATAGAGAAAAATATGAGAATATACATTTGGATAGCAATTCTGCCATTATTATTAATATCGTGCAACTCAATTATTAATACAGCTTTTGATGATACTACAGCTAGGTATAATGCTTATTTTTTAGCTAATGAAACTATTGAAGAAATTGAAAATGAATTATTAGAATCAACTATTGAAAATTATGATAGTATTATCAATTTATCTTATGAAATTGATACAAATAAAGTATCCGGTATAAATGAAAAAGAAGAAGATATTGTTAAAAAGCTATCAATATTAATTCAGAGGCATCCAAGCTCAAAATATGTTTACCCAAGCTACTCTCTTATAGGAAAAGCAAGATTATTAGCATTAGACTTAAATCAGTCTATTACAACATTAAAGTATGTTAACTCAAGGTCTGACAATGAATTGGCTAAACAAATGTCTTTAATTTTTTTAATGAGAGCTTACACAGAAAAACAAGATTATAATGCAGCTATTGAGGTCCTTAATTTTTTAAAAAAAAATACATTAGATAAGGATCTTCTAGAAGAATTTCATTTGAATGCACACCACTTATTTAAAAAATTAAATAGAAGAGCTGATATTCTAGATGAACTATATTCTCTTGAAAAGATAGTTAGAAAAAGAAGTCTTCTAAATAGAATTTATTTTGCAATAGGTCAAATTCATTTATTCAATAAAGATTATGATTCAGCAAAAAACTACTTAAAAGAATGCCTATCAAATAATCCTTCTTTTGATATGGAATTTAATGCTAGAATATTTTATGCTAGAACATTAATTAATAACAACGAAACTGAAATAAATAAGTATTTTTCAAAACTTATAAGAGATAAAAAAAATATTGAAAAACTTGATAGGATTTATTATGAAATGGGATTGTTATATGAGAATAAAGAAAAATTTATAGATGCAATTAAACACTATTCTATATCAGTCATAAATAACACTAAAAATAAAAATCTTCTTTTCTATTCATATAAAAACACCGCAGATATTTATTACGAAAAATTGAATGATTATAAATCAGCTAAACTTTATTATGATAGTGCTTTAAATAATATTAATAGAGAGTTTAAGGGATATAAAAAATTAAAAGAGAAAAGTGATATTTTAACTGAACTCGTAGATAATTTAGAAATAATAAACACCAATGATAGTTTAATTTTTCTAACATCATTACCAGATGAGGAATTGAATGATATTTTAGAGAACAGTATCGAAAAATCTTCTGAAAGTAAGAAGAAAGAAAAAGTTAAAGAATTAAAACAAAATTTTCTTCCAAGCGAATCAAAAATAATACTATCAAATAATTCTAGTGGAAGTTGGTATTTTGATAATGAGTCTATACTAAGTATTGGAAAAAATGACTTTCAAAGAATATGGGGTAATAGAGAGTTAAAAGATAATTGGAGACTAATTTCTAAAATTAGTTTTATAGCTAACAATGAGGTTGAAGAATCTTCATTATATATCGAGGACTATATTGATAATAAAAGTGAAATTGATGAAGATGATGATACGGTTATAAAATTAAAAGACAAGTTACCATTTACTCAGAGTGAAAAAGACAGATTAAATAAAGAAACTGAAACAGCATACTATAAAGTCGGCAAGATATATATTCAAAAGTTAGAAGAAAAAGAAAAAGGAATTGAGACATACAATGAGTTTATAATAAGGTTTAATAAATCCGAATATTTAGCTGAAGTTTATTATCAATTATACCTGATCAGCAGTGAAATTGAAAAATATAAAAATTTAATATTAAGCAACCATCCAGACACTGAATATTATAAATTAATAATAAACCCAAATTATCAGATTGATGAATTTCAAGAACTTAATCTGTTAAAGAAAATTTATAATAAAATATATGACAATTTAAAGATGGGAAATAATCAAATGGTTATTAAAAATGTAGATTCATTAAGCATGAGATATTTGAATAATCCATTTTTTGAAAATATTTCACTTTTAAAATCCATAGCAAAAGGGAAAGAATCTGGAACGTTTTCTCTTCAATATGAATTAAAAAAATTTCTAAAAAATGCAATTGGAGAATCCTCAGTAAGCTACGCTTCAACCTTATTAAAGTCCGCAGAAGATGTTCATAACAACTTCGTATTCAGCGGACTACCTATTTTTAGAGATAATAGTGATTCTGTTTTTTATTTTTTCTTGATTACAAAACCAATATTTAAAGAAAAACTAAATATAAAGTTGCAAGAAATATTAAATTCATCGGATATAACTGAGGATATCTATGAATTTGGATTAGATAATAGTAATATTTTTAATGTTATCTCTTTAAAAAACAAAAAAAAATTAGCCTCTATAAAATCTGAATTCAATTCCTCCTTAACTAGTGAAGAATCAAATGGAAATACTAATTTTGTTGTTGGAGAAAAAAACATGAACTTAATTTTTAAATCAAAAAATTATACAGAGTTCGTAAAATTTATAAATAGGTGAATAAAACAAAGAGCATAATTAAAAAACTTTGGATAACATTAATTATTGGAGTTTTATCTCTATTTATATTTATACTATCAATAAATTATAATTTATATAATTTATTTGGCGGTATGCCTAGCTTACAAGATTTAGAAAAACCTGAATCTGAACTTTCCTCAGAATTATTTTCTAGTGATAATAAATTATTAGGAAAATATTTTAGGTACAATAGATCTCCAGTTAAATTTGATGAATTGTCAAAAGAACTAGTCACTACTTTATTAGTAACTGAGGATATAAGGTATTATGATCACTCAGGTATCGACTTAAAGGGACTGATTCGTGCTAGCTATGGTGTAGTTAAAAATGTTGCAACATTTGGGTCTAGTGGATTAGAAGGTGGAGGGAGTACAATCACTCAACAGTTAGCTAAAAACTTATTTAAAATTAGAAGAGAAAAAAAAGGTAAACTAAGTGGTGTTCCTTTCCTTGGTTTAGTTATTTCAAAAGTAAAAGAGTGGATTGTTGCCGTAAAGCTTGAGGAATTTTATACCAAGAAAGAGATCTTAGCAATGTATCTAAATACAGCAGAATATGGAAGCAATTCATATGGTATTAAAGTTGCTGCCAATACTTATTTTAATAAGCTTCCATCAGAGTTAAATTATAATGAGTCATCAATCATAGTTGGGCTCTTAAATAAACCAACAAAGTATAATCCTTATTTTAATCCTAATAACGCACTAGAAAAGAGAGCTGAAATTTTTTATAACTTATATAAATATAATATTGTTGATAAAACAACATATGATTCCTTGAAAGTTATGGGCCTTAGCCTTAACTATAAAGTTGAAAATCAAAATGTAGGACAGGCAACTTACTTTAGAACAGTAGTAAGAAATTATCTTATAAACTGGGCAAAAGAAAATGGATATGATTTATTTTCAGATGGTTTAAAAATATATACAACCATTGACAGTAGGCTTCAAGATCATGCAGAAAGAGCCGTACATGATCAGATGAAAAGACTACAATCAATTTTTAGTAAACACTGGGAGGGAAGAAATCCATGGATAGATGAAAAAGGTTTTGAAATTAAAGATTTTCTAAAAAAAACCATAAAGAGAACTGCATATTTTAAAAATCTTTTAAAGGCTAATGATAATGATACAACACTAGTTTTTGAAAAATTAAATAAGAAGAAAAACATGCGGGTTTTTAGCTGGGAAGGTGAAATAGATACTGTTTTTAGTATCATGGATTCACTAAAATATTATAAAAACTTTCTTCAAGCAGGATTTGTATCTATCGAACCAAAAACAGGATATATTAGAGCTTGGGTGGGAGGTATAAATCATAAATACTTTAAATATGATCATGTTAAACAAGGACGAAGACAACCAGGTTCAACCATTAAACCAATTGTATATGCAGCAGCAATTGATAATGGTTACTCACCATGCTATCCAGTTGTTGATGCTCCTGTCGTTTTCGAATTACCTGGTCAAGACCCACCTTATTGGAGGCCTGATAACCATAATAGTAAATGGACTGGAGAAACCATGACACTAAGAAAAGCTATGGCTAAATCTGTAAACTCGATAACAGCATTTATGACAAAAAAATTATCCCCCCAAACTGTTGTTGACTATGCTAAGAAGTTAGGAATTCAAAGTAAACTAGACCCCGTACCCGCTGTATGTTTAGGAGCTGGAGGAGATGTTTCACTTTTTGACTTAGTTGGAGCTTATAGTACATTTATTAATAAAGGTATATGGACTGAACCATTTTTTATTTCAAGAATTGAAGATAAATATGGAAATCTTATTCAAGAGTTTGTTCCTACCAAACAAGAAGCGCTAAGTGAAGAGACTGCTTATTTAATGCTTCATATGCTTAAAGGCTCTAAAGAAGAGGAAGGAGGAACAGCAAGAGGATTAAATCCAGAACTAACAATAGGAAATGATGTTGGTGCAAAAACAGGAACAACTCAAAATGCATCAGACGGTTGGTTTATTGGTGTCACCCATAATTTAGTGTCCGGTGCATGGGTAGGAGGAGATGATAGAAGTATTCATTTTAGGGAGTGGGCATATGGTCAAGGAGCTAGAACAGCAATGCCTATATGGCAACAGTACATGCTTGACGTTTATGGTGATTCAGAGTTAGGAATTTCTAAAGGGACATTTGATAAGCCCACAAAGATCATTAATGTAGAGATGGACTGTACTACGTATAGTAATGAAATTAAATCAGATTCATTAGAATCAATATTAGATAAGATTGACGCATCAGATATTTTTTAAAAATGGATAATTTAAAAAGTATTGACTTTCCTAACTCCCCAGGTATTTATAAGTTTTTAAGTTCAGAAAACAAGATATTATATGTAGGAAAGTCAAAAAATTTAAAAAAAAGAGTCAAAAGTTATTTTCAGAAAGAACAAAATAAGAAAATATCAAATATGATAAAAGAAACATCAAGTATTGATTTTGTATTATCTGAATCAGAACATGATGCTCTTCTTTTAGAGAATAATTTAATAAAAGAAAATAAACCAAAGTACAATATATTATTGAGAGATGATAAATCTTTTCCCTACATAGCAATTTCTAAAGAAAGATTTCCAAAAATTTACTCAACAAGAAAAATCAATCATCAGAAAGAAGATGTTTTTGGACCTTACACTAATGTTAAATCAATGAGGTCAATTCTTAAATTAATAAAAAACTTATATAAAATAAGAAATTGTAATTATGTATTAAGCTCTGAAAATATAGAAAACAAAAAATTTAAGGTATGCTTAGAATATCATTTAGGTAATTGTAAGGGCGCATGTGAAAATATGCAAGAAGAGACAGAATATTTAAAGGATATAAATGAAATTAAAAATATATTAAAAGGCAGAACTATAGAGTTAACTAATTCATTAAAAAAAGAAATGCATTTATATTCTAAAAATCTAAACTATGAAAAAGCTCAAGAAATTAAAGACAAAATTTTTCATATTGAGTCATTTACTTCAAAATCAATAGTAGTAAACTTCAAGGTAAATAATTTAGATGTTTTTGGGATAATGGATGATAACAATCATTACTTCATAAATTTTATGAAAGTAAATAATGGCATGATAATTAGCTCAGAAACTATTAAAGTAAAGAAGAAGATAAGTTTTGATTATAATGAAATTGGACAAATTCTTATTGATTTGAAAATTAAATATGGTAGCATGTCAAATGATACAATTTCGAATATATCCCTAAAGAAATCACTTCCTGATAACCTTATCTCAATTGTACCAAAAGTTGGAGACAAGAAAAGTTTAATTGACATGAGTTTAAAAATGTTCTCTTTTATAAGAAAAATTTATATAATGAAAAGAAGGAGAGGAAAACAAAAAAAATGTCTATTCTTATTGATCTAAAAAATAAACTTAATTTAAAAAGGGTTCCATTTTATATTGAATGTTTTGACATTTCAAATATTCAGGGCAGTAATACTGTTGCCTCAATGGTTTTATTTAGAGATGGTTACCCTAGCAAGAAAGAATATAGAAGATATAAAATAAGATCTGTAGATAAGCCTGATGATTTTGAGTCAATGAGAGAAGTAGTTGAAAGAAGATACAGTAGGCTCATAAAAGAAAAAATGAAACTTCCTGATTTGATCATTATCGATGGTGGAAAAGGTCAGTTAAGCGCTTCATGTGAAGTTTTAAAAAAATTAAATATTTATAATAAAATTAATATTATAGGGATAGCAAAAAAGTTAGAGGAGATATACTTTCCTAATGACTCTGTTCCAATTCTATTAGGAAAAAAGTCTGAGCAATTAAAACTCATACAAAATATTAGAAACGAGGCACACAGATTTGCTATCAATTATCATAAACAGCTAAGAAGTAACACCTTTTTAAAGTCTGAGCTTGAACAAATTGATGGTATAGGTGAGATGACTAGAATTAAATTAATTAAGAAATTTAAATCTATTGAAAATATCAAAAATATTAATAAAGATAAATTGATTGAAGTGATAGGAAAAAAAAGAACTAACTCTCTTTTAAAGTATATAGAAATTAATACTCCCAAAGATTAGATTCCCATTCCATAAGATCTTGCTCCACCTTAAAGCTTGCCATTATACCTTCTTTTCTTGACCTGGCATATAGCTCAGATACACGAATATCATCTGCATTTGCTATCTTAACAATTATTCCCTTAAATAATCTTAAGAGAAAAGCGTCACCCAAATTTTTATGCTGTGCTATATTATTTTCATTATACCAGATCGCATCCTTAGGCATAGATTTAAATAAATTATATAAGTCAACAAACCTAAACGAGGCAATAGGTTTCTCAAACCCAGCTGGATTATAAAAACTATCACCAGGTAGATACATTGTTATTGCTTGTATATCAAAATAAATTCTTGAGTGTATCCTATCAAAATAAAGATCTTCTTTTATCTCAAATATTGAGAATTCTCTCTTCGGAATAAAAATAGGCCCTGCAGCGACTACTTCTGTCTCTTCAGAAAATGGATCATCCTCTTCAAAGCCTGCAAATGGATCATCAAGATCAAAACCACCATCTTCCTCCTCAATCTCATCATCAAGCTGCTGAATATTTTCTACAAACTCTTCACGAGACATTACATTACTATCATTTACAGAATCACTGTTATAAGGTATTAATACCCCTCTCTCCACAGCCTCTATAATAATTTTGGAAATTTCTCTATTTCTAGCAAAGAAAGGTTTATTTTGTTTCTCTTTCAGATCAACCCTTCGCCATAAAGTTTTCTTCCACATCAAATAAGATTCATGTACTTTTCTAAGAGATAAAGGATTGTAGCCATCTGACTCTGCACCAATTCTCTCATTAAATCTTTGCGAATAAGTATTATCTACGGAAAGAGTAGAAAGCAAAACAAAAAGTACAAGAATCTTATTAAACTGTTTCATAAATTACTTTAATGGTATAGTTATATATCTTGGCGCAAAATTTTTGAACTCTTCAACTTCACCTCTGAAGTTAGCTCTAGCAACTCTCTTTATTTCAATTACTATATTATCGCCTTTTCTTTTTCCTGCAAGTTTATTTAAATTAACATCCTTACTATTAACTCTTTGTCTAGAAACTCCTCTACCGGCTCTAACAAGATTAATTTCTGCTTCTCTAACTTGGAATCTTGCATCTTTTGGTAAAAATTCAGCAAAACTTGCATCTGCAATAGCATCTAAGCTAAAGCTTGGTGTACTTACCGGAATACCTGTTTTAGCATCAATTTCTTTACCTCTAATTCTAGCCTTTATCTCAGGTGCTGGAATTGATCTAACGCCAAATGACTGAGAACCTATAAAGTTACCAGCATTACTTACATTTAAATCAACCTTTTTAGATTTTGGTATTATTGTTACCTCTCCAGCTTTAGATCCTCTTACAACATCTCCACCTCTTGCAGAGAATGTTGGATTATATTCTGAACCTAATGCAGGTACATTAATTTGTATCTCATTTCCACAGTTTAGGTATAATGCCTGAACTGAAGCAGACTGAATTTGAATGACAGGTCTTGCAACAAAATACTCAACTGTATCAATAAAGGTAGTATCTCTTCCTCCAGGTAACGTTACACTAATTGTACCAATATAACTCTGTTTTGACAGGCCTTCTTTATCATACTGACCACCTTTGGCTGTAAACTCGTAGTAACCTCTACCGTTAGCAACGTCTAGTGTATCACCATCAGCAGTCATTGTAGGAACAATAGCTGAAGATGCAGCAGATAAGAACAATTGTGTTCGATATTTAGCACCTGCAGCAACGACTTTTTGATCAGGTAAAGTTGTAAGTGAAACAACATCAAACTTTAAATCAGCTGCACCAACTGATGCTGCTAATTTATCTAAAGCTTTTATCTCCAGATTTATAATATCTGCTTGAAGTTGACTTATAGTAGCAAGGCCAGCTCCAGCAGAGGTACCAAAACCAAAATTAAGAGCGGTAAAAGATGGGTCAACTGGAGGATCATCTTGATACATCGGTATTTGATCGGCATTTCTTGCTAAATCATGAATCCCCGAGTTTTCGTCACCATTATAAATTGAGTCTTGAACAAATGTTGAGAATTCATTTATACGAACCTGTAACTCATCTCCGAACCTTAATCCATTTTTATCATCATCTCCACCCATAAGACTGTAAACAAAGTCTATATTTTTATATCCTTTAATACCAGTTTTTGGATCTTTACCACCTGTCTCTTCAATAATAGTATTTTTTATTTCACCCATGAAATTAACTAAATCATTAGATTGCTCTCTAACTGATTCTGACAATTTCATGACTTTAATATCCTCATTCCTATTTCCTGAATCTTCCACAGCGGCCTTTATTGACTCAATTTTTCTAGAATTATCAATAACCTTTTCCGAGTTTGTTGATTCGAAGCTATCATTAATC
>Ga0163111_10002946_pt1 | contig 10897 bp, 8 predicted proteins | sample CRUFie1St18metaG_FD_109645 | JGI IMG/M metagenome (GOLD analysis project Ga0163111, IMG submission 109645) | Marine microbial communities from the Costa Rica Dome - CRUD Field 142mm St18 metaG | ecosystem: Environmental > Aquatic > Marine > Oceanic > Photic zone | place: Costa Rica: the Eastern... | reverse complement strand
GACCAACAGCATTTTCAGATTTAATTGCAATGAATGCATTGTACAGGCCTGGTCCAATTGAATATATTCCAAGTTTCATAAAAAGAAAACATGGTAATGAAGAAATTGCTTATGATTTGCCTGTCATGGAAGAGTTTTTAAAGGAAACTTATGGTATTACAGTTTATCAAGAACAAGTTATGTTGTTATCTCAGAAACTTGCAGGCTTTTCTAAGGGAGAGGCTGATACCTTAAGAAAAGCAATGGGTAAAAAGAAGGTTGATTTATTAAATAAAATGAAACCTCAATTTTTAAATCAAGGTCAGGAAAGAGGTCATGACACAGAAATTCTAGAAAAAATTTGGAAGGATTGGGAAAAGTTTGCGTCTTATGCTTTTAATAAATCTCATAGTACTTGTTATGCTTTAATAGCTTATCAAACTGCTTTTTTAAAAGCTCATTACCCAGCAGAATATATGGCATCTGTTTTAAGTAACAATATGAATGATATTAAATCTATAACATTTTTTATGAAAGAATGTAACAGAATGGGACTTAATGTATTGGGTCCTGATGTCAATGAAAGTTGGTATAAATTTGCAGTAAATTATAAAGGGGAGATAAGATTTGGTCTTGGTGCTTTAAAGGGAGTAGGGCATGGTCCTGTTAAGAATATTGCTGATGTAAGAAAGGAATCAGGAAACTATATTTCAATTTTTGATTTTGTTAAAAGAGTTAGTCTAAAAGATTGTAACAAACGAGTACTAGAAAGTTTGGTAATGTCCGGCGCCTTCGATTCGTTCAATAATTTTCATAGAGCTCAATTTTTCCAAGTGGATGAAAGACAGGTCTCATTTGTAGAAAAATTAATAAAGTTTGGACAAGCTTTCCAAGCTAAAAGCAATTCTCAACAAGTCAATATGTTTGATGCCTTTGGGGACTCTTTAAAGTTAGCTGAGCCTACAATTCCAGAGTCAGAAAAGTGGAGTAATTTTGAACTTTTAACAAGGGAAAAAGAAGTTGTTGGAATATATATTTCTGGTCATCCATTACAAGATTATTTATTAGAGCTAAAATATTTTTGTGACATCAATCTTAAAGTTTTAAATGAAAAATTACAAGATTTACCTGAAAGGGAGTTTTCATTTATAGGGCTAGCAAGTAGTGCAGCAAATTTAGAAAGTAGAAGAGGGACTAAATATGGTGTTTTAGAATTACAAGATATGGAGGGCCAGATGGAGTTTAGATTATTTGGAGAACAATATTTAAAATTCATGCATTTTTTAGTTCCTGGTAATTTTTTATTCATAAAAGGTAAAGTGCAACAACGCCCTAAATATTACAAGTCAGATGAGTTTCAGAAGGAGTTTAGAATACAACAAATTGAGGTGTTGGATGATGTTAGGGAAAAATTAGCTAACTCTTTATTTTTAAGATGGGATTATCAATTTATTGACAAGGAAAAGGTTAAAAGCTTAGAAAATTTATTTGGAAAATATAAAGGGAAAAAACAAATAATATTTGAACTTTTAGATAAAAAAACAAAATCATACGTCACACTAAATTCTAGAAAATTCAGATCAAATATTTCTAACGATTTAATTACAAAGCTTAGTCAATTCGAAGGTTTTTTGGGATACTCAATTAATAAGTCATTTATGAACCATTATGTCGAAAAAGAAATTAATGATATTTAGAATCTAATTGATCATTATTATACGCTATCTAAACAAAATATATATATTTGAAAAAAATAAATAATATATAAAATGGCACTTGAATTTACAGAAGAAAATTTTGAATCTTTAGCAATCAAATCAGATAAATTAGTAATGGTTGATTTTTGGGCTGAGTGGTGTGGTCCATGTAGAATGGTAGGCCCTCATGTTGATGAGTTAGCTAAAGAATATGACGGAAAAGCTGTAGTTGGTAAAGTCAATGTAGATTTGCATGGTGAGATTGCCGCCCAATTTGGTGTAAGAAACATTCCTACTATAGTTTTCTTAAAAAATGGTGAACAGGTTGATAAAGTAGTTGGTGCTGTACCAAAAGATCAATTAGCTAAAAAATTAGAGGCTAATATTTAAACTATCTAACAATCATAATTCCTCCACTTATCGCCACATTTTCTATTTCACTTCTCAATAAATAGTAATACTGGCCTTCATTAACTTCTTTTCCACTTAGATTAATTCCTTCCCAATTGTTTAGGAAAGGCTCTTGACTAAAAATTAAGTCGCCCCATCTGTTGAATATTTGAATTTGAAATCGATCATTAACTCCATCGATTATAAATTTATCATTAATTCCATCAGAATTAGGACTAAATATATTTGGAATAATAATCTCTGCCGGCAAAATATTTATTTCAATACAATTAGTGTCAAAGCAATTAAATTCATTTGCCGCTTCTAAGCATATTGTATAATGCCCACTATATTTAAAATAATGTACAGGCTCATATTCTGTACTAATTGAATCGTCTCCGAAAGCCCAAGAGTTAACAAAAGAAGAGTCATTAGAGTTTTGGAAAAAGCTGATGGGTTCATTGGCTTCAAGTAAATTGTAATTATATCCTATTGAAATATTATGATAATTGGTGTCAACAATTATAAAATTCATAGTATCAGTACAGTTAAAATTATCTATTACAACTAGCTGATAATTATTTGCACTAAGATTTTCAATATTAATTGAGTCATTTAATAAGTTATTCCAATAAAATTGAAGACTATCTGCGATTGAATTAATTGAAATATTTGAAATTGATCCATTTCCTTGACCACAATCTTCATTTTTTAAAATTAAATTAGATGAATCTATAAAAGGGCCAGAAAGGTCTGGAACATGAAATGAATGACTTGCTAAACACCCCATTCCATCTGTGATTTGCAAATTATAATTCCCACCATTAATATTAAATGTATCAAGAGATATTGAATTTGTATTATTCCAAGTCCAACTATATGGGTTAATTCCTCCGGAAATGTTAATTCCAAAAATACTACCATTTTCTTGGTCACATTTTTCTCCTTCAATAATCAAATTAGAACTGTCTATAATTAAATCTGGTACATCAATACAAAATTGATGAAAATTACTAGCACCGCCAGTAGAAGCCGTAAAACCCCAATAAACCATTGGATTACCATTGAAAACATTATTTATAATATCTCCAGTATAAGATAAAACAAGAAAATTATTATAATAAACGTTGATTAGAGTTGCTATAGGATCCCATGTAATTCTTAATGGTTCTGGAACACAATTTTCTACCTCACCTAAGTCATAAGGACCCGCAATATTATTAGTTGAACTATGTAAAACATCTCCATCTAAGTTTATAGAAATATGATCATTAAACATATCTCCGTGAGATGTATTTTGATAGGTGTCTATATATACCCCCAATGAAGGAGAAACTCCTCCAAGACCCATTTGACCACCAGAAGAACCTATACTTGTATTTAAAGGTTGAAGCGCAAAAACCATTCCATCTGCACCTCCCCATTGACTACTATTACACCCAAGGTTTACTGTAAATGACTTATCAAAAGACTGGTTCAAATCAATAAGATTAATATTCCATACAGAACCAGCTTTATTACCCATATCGGGTGTTAGTTGGTAGCATTTACAATTTATGAGACTTGCATCTCCATTTAGTTGAAATTGCCCTTTGATTAAGACATTAACATAAACAGATAAAATAATAATTAGTATAAATTTTTTGATAATGTAAAACATAATTGTTAGCCTATATAAAAGTATAAAAATCTATTATTAACAAATAATATTTATATATATACAACGTTTAATAACTCTAATGAAATTCAAATTTTTAATTTTGTCATTGGGAAATGAAAATTGTTTTAATTGGATATGGAAAAATGGGAAAGCTTTTAGAAATAAAAGCTAAGGAAAGAGGACATAATATTTTAAAAGTTTTAAATAACCCAAATTGGTCCAAAGAAGATTTATTAGGAAGTGATGTTGCTATTGATTTTTCCAATCCTAGCTCTGCTGTAGAAAACATCCATAAATCCTTCCAAATTGGAGTACCAATAATAGTTGGAACAACAGGGTGGTATGATCAAATTGAAAAAGTTAAATCTTGGTGCAAAGATTATAATGGATCTATATTGCCAGCAACAAATTTTTCTTTGGGAGTCAATATTTTTTTTGAAATAAATAAACAATTATCAAAACTGATGAATAATCATAAATCTTATTCTACCATTATTAAAGAAACGCACCATAAAGAAAAGCTAGATTCACCCAGTGGAACGGCTATTACTACAGCAGAAATAATTCTTAGTGAATTGAGTAAATATAGCCAATGGAATAATTTAGAAACTAAAGCTAAAGATAGTTTACCTATAATTTCTAAAAGAGAGATAGAAGTCCCAGGTACTCATGAGGTTGTTTATGAAAATAATATTGATGAATTATCTCTGTCTCATAGAGCCAAAAATAGAGAAGGATTTGCAACTGGAGCTATAGTAGCAGCAGAATTTATATTGGGTAAGAAAGGGTTTTACACCATAAAAGACATTTTAAAGTTTTAATATGATACCATACATTCTTTTATTTTTAATGATATTAATTTATTTCCTTTCTTTTTGGAAAATTTTTGAAAAAAATGGTCGAAATAAATGGGAAGGATTAGTTCCTATATATAATATCTATATCTGGTTGAAAATTATAAATAAACCTTGGTGGTGGTTATTTTTCTTCCCAATTCCTTTTGTTAATTTAATTGTAACAATTGGATGTAATGTTGAAACGGCTAGACTGTTTGGAAAATATACTGCAAAGGACACTTTTTTAACGATACTAGCTCCTTGGTATTATATTCCTTTTTTAGCTTTTAATAATAATAATACAGTTGTTGATAAAACAGATTGGAGCAAGCCAAAAGATAGAGAATTAAGGAAATGGCACGATCAGATAACTTTATTTTTTATAGCTCCTTTTATTGGGCATATTCTCTATATTATTTCTAGAGCATTTGGTTCAAAAGACAAACCAAATAAAAAAACAATGGCAGCTGATTGGACTAATGCCTTAGGCTTTGCTATTGTAGCAGCATCTATAATTAGATCATTATTTTTTGAGGCATTTACAATACCTACCGGTTCCATGGAGAAAACTATGAGAATTGGAGATTATTTATTTGTTAATAAGATGAAATATGGAGCTAAACTTCCACAAACTCCTATTTCTATACCTTTTGTTCATAACAGAATTCCACTAACATTTATTCCATCATATGTTGACTGGTTTAGTTCAGATTACAGAAGATTATTTGGATATGGAAATATTAAAAGAGGCGATATTATGGTTTTTAATTGGCCAGTAGGTGATTCTGTTATTGTACATGATGGAGTTATCGCTCATGATTACTATGCTATTTTAAGAAATCAAGCTTTCATTAATTGTGTGAGAGATTTAAAAGCATATGATAATAATGGTATTAATCTTTCAAGCGAACGTTATCAAACGTTAGAAACAAAGTATTTAAATGCTGCTCGAAAAAAGTTAATAAATGGTGGAGGATTGACTCAGTCTCCAGTAGGTCCTATCGATAAGACGGGAGGAATTGCTACTTTACCCATAGATAAAAAAGAAAATTATATAAAAAGATGTGTAGCAGTGGGAGGAGATACATTAGAAATTAAAAATAATATGCTTTATATAAATAATTCTCCTGAAGAACAAAAAGATGAAGTTATTTTCAACTACAACTTTTATTTTAAACCAGGCTCCTACATTCCTCAAGACAAAATATTGGAAGATTTTGAAGTATATAATGATCAACATACTAGGTACAATATTGAAAATAAGTATATTTCTATTATTGATACTTCTTACAAGGATTCTATTGTTTACACTAAAAAACTAGTTGCTTTTAGTAAAGAGCAAATCACTTGTTCCCCTCAAACTGCAAAAACTTTAACAAGATATTCTGGGTTAGATAGTATGAAGCAAGACATCCATCCAAAAGGCTTTGATTATTCCGTTTATGGTCAATATTACCCTTATTTCCCAAATCATCCAGACTTCAGTTGGTCTAGAGATAATTATGGCCCATTAATTATCCCAAAAGCTGGATGGAGTGTTGACTTAAATGACTCTACATGGATTTTATATAAAAGAGCTATAGAAGTTTATGAGAAAAATTTTGTTTCACTTAATTCTAAAGGTGAATATATAATTAATGGAGAGATTGTAGAAGACTATACTTTCAAACAAAATTATTATTGGTTAATGGGAGATAATAGACATGGTTCAGCCGATTCAAGATGTTGGGGTTTTGTTCCTGAAGATCATGTGGTTGGTACAGCATCTTTTGTTTGGTTTTCAAAGCATCCTGAAACTGGAATTCGTTGGAATAGAATTTTTTCTACAGTTCATTAATGTTATCGGTATTTAGTTCTCTTTATGCAGGCAATTTGATGTATTATTCATCAATACTGAAAGCAGAAAAGGTGACTATTGATTTATTTGAAAATTTCCATAAACAATCTTTTAGAAACAGATGTAGTATAGCCAGTCCAAACGGCATTTTAAACTTAATTATACCTATCAATAGAAAATCTAAGTCTATAATTAAAGAAGTTAAAATTGATGACTCTCAAAATTGGAGAAAAATTCATTGGAAGTCACTAGAAAGTTCTTACAGGTCGTCACCATATTTTGAGTTTTATGAAGATGGATTCCATTCCATATTTTTCAGAAAAAATTGTAATTATTTATTTGAGTTTAATCAACTTATTTTTCAAGAAGTTTTAAAAGCTCTTAAAGTCGAAATTGAAGTAACTTTTACAGATTCCTATATTCAAAAAAATAATACAATTCATGATTTTAGAACTTTAATACATCCTAAAATCCAATTAGACAATCAATTAAAAGAACTAAAATATCATCAAGTATTTCAAGAAAAGCAAAAGTTTATTCCGAATCTGAGTGTTTTAGATTTATTATTTAATGAAGGCCCTCTGGCGAGACAACTTCTTCTGCAGTAGAATAATTACAGGCATTAGTAATTACATTCATAATTTCTGTTCTGATATTCATGCTTATAAGTTTATGATTCTCTGCATCAGGATAAACTCTGTTTGAAAGAAAAACATAAAGTATTCCACTATCTGGATCTGCCCATGTCAAATTACCAGTAAAACCAGAATGTCCAAAACTTTTAAAAGAGGCACATTCAAAACAAGTTGGTCCTCCTGCACCATCTCTTACAGGCTTGTCAAAAGCAATTCCTCTTCTATTGTTGTTGGTTTCATAATATGGAGATGAAGTATATTTTTCTATAACATCCGATTTAATGATAGTATCTCCCCCGTAAACCCCTTTATTTAAGTACATCTGCATAATAGCTGCTAAATCGTTAGCATTTGAAAATAATCCTGCATGACCACCAACACCGCCTAATAATGCAGCCCCTTGATCATGAACATAACCATGTATTAATTGGTGACGAAAAAAAGTATCATTTTCAGTAGGGGGAATTCTATTTAAATTCCATTTACTTAGGGGTTGATAACCAATATTTTCAAGTCCCATTTTGTTATAAATATTTTCTGCGACTAAATTTTGGTCTTTTAATGTTAGTTTTTTTATTATTTCATTTATAAAATAATAGCCAATATCGCTGTATTTATATCTTTTATTTTCCATAACATCAGTTGACAAAATTCTACTAAAAATAGTGTCTCTGTAAGAACTTAACATATATAAGTTTTTAGCTACAAGGTTTTGATGGATTGATGATGGAAGTTTACTGTAAAGTTCGTAGGATGGCAAGCCATCATTTAGAGTTTGTATATAAAAAGGGATCCAAGAAGCTAATCCAGCTTGATGGGTCAAAACATCTTTTATTATAAGATTTTTATAGTCTGTTGAATCTAAAATATTTGGTAAATAATAACCCAAGGTTGAATCTACATTAAATCTGTTGTTAGATTCTAGTTGCATTAAGATTAATGCAGAACTGGCTATTTTTGTAATGGATGCCAAATCATAAATATCAGAATTCTCTACTTTCTTTGAAAGACTATCATAAGTATGATTTCCAAATGATTTTTTATAAAAAACATGTCCATTTTTAGCAGCTATAATTTGACAGCCTGGCATAGCTTTATTCTCTATCCCAGCATTAGCAATAGAATCAATTTTATAAAGTTTATCATTTTGAATTTCCAAATCATTAGGACTTACATAAGAAAGTCTTATCTTTTTTGATTCAATACCAGAATTGGCTTTATAGTTATGGGATAAATCTGTTTTTAAATAGTTATTACAACTTAGACCACCAAATATTATTTGACCTGAATAACTTAAGTCTTTAGATTTTTTGTTAGGACTAAATAATATACTTTGACAGCTATTATTTATTAAATCTTCATACATTAATTTTTTACCTCCAACATAATTTAATATGACTTTTTTTTGATCACTTATATTGCTTATCATATTGGCGATTACTTCATGAATAGTATCAGTATTGACAATAATAAGATTAAATGATTTTAGTTCTTTTAACATTGATCTAACCATTCTTTTAGATGAGAAGGTGTTGAAATGAAAATGTTCTACTGTTGAATAATGATCACAAGCTTCTTCAAAAAAATTTAAATTATTAGAAGATAAATTAAGACTAGCAATTTCTAAAGTGTCTAGATTTTTAAGAGGAATAAGTTCTTTGTAATTTTTAAGCAATACGCTTGAATGAATACTAATTGAGTCATTAGCAAAATATTGGTTAAAAATCAAAATATTGAATGTGAGAGTTAGAATTATATTTAAGTATTTTCTCATTTAATACGTTAATATTTAATTATGATTTCAATATTAATTCTATTTTCGTTTGAATTTTACTTTAAATTAAAAGTTTAAGAATAATAAAATGTTGATAAACTAATTTTTAATAAGACTAAAGATGTCAATAGATTTACATGGCTCGGATTTAAATAAATTTATTTTGGTTGGGGATAGAATATTAATCAAACCAAAAAATGCTCCAAATAAAACCAGATCTGGGTTGTATTTACCCCCAGGAGTTCAAGAAAATGAGAAAATTCATAGTGGTTATGTAATTAAGGTTGGTCCTGGGTATCCTATTCCTGGAAACTTAGATGAAGAACCTTGGATGGAAAAGAAAGGTAATCTAAAATATATTCCATTACAACCAGAAGAAGGGGACTTGGCTATTTATCTTCAAAAAAGTGGTTTTGAGATTCAGTATAATAAAGAAAAATACATCATAGTTTCCCATGCTTCTGTATTAATGATAATTAGAGACGAAAGTTTATTTAGTTAAGTATTGGCGTCTAAAACCTTGTCAGAATGGTATTCTCCTGCATCTAATTTTGATTTGATTTTATTGAAAATATTTATTGTGTAATCAACATCTTCAAGTGAGTGTGATGCTGTAGGTATAAGCCTCAATAAAATAACATCTTTAGGTACTACAGGGTAAACAACAATAGAACAAAAAAGACTATAATTTTCTCTTAGATCAAAAGTTAATTTTGTAGCTTCTCCAAGAGTTCCACTAAGCATTACCGGTGTTACACAGGAGTTGGTATTTCCGATATTAAAACCTGATTTTTTTAATCCAGATTGAAGAGCATTAGTGATTTTCCAAAGCTTTTCTTTTTGTTCACTAGCTTTAAGTAATTCTAATCTTTTTAAACCGCCAATAACTAATGGCATAGGTAGAGACTTTGCAAAGATTTGGGATCTCATATTATATGCTAAATAATTAATGACATCATCAGTGCTACATACAAAAGCACCAATACTAGCCATAGATTTAGCAAATGTCCCAAATAAAACATCAATTTCGTCTTGTATTCCTTGTTCTTCTCCAGCTCCCTGCCCTTTATCTCCAAGAGTTCCAAATCCGTGAGCATCATCTACAAATAGTCTAAAATTATATTTTCCAGACTTTCTATATTCAATAATCTCTTTTAACTTCCCTTGATCCCCGCTCATGCCAAAAACTCCTTCAGTAACCACTAATATTCCTCCTCCAGATTGTTCGGCAATTTTAGTAGCTACATTCATTTGCTTTTCAAAGCTATTCATATCGTTATGAAGAAAAACTTTTCTTTTACCTTGATGAAGTCTTACTCCGTCAACCATACAAGCATGAGATTCACTGTCATATACAATTACATCATTTCTGTCGACTAACGCTTCTATTGTAGACATACAACCTTGATAGCCAAAATTTAGAAGATAACAAGATTCTTTATCCATAAAACTTGCCAACTCATTTTCTAATTGTTCGTGTTCATTAGTATGACCTGACATCATTCTTGCGCCCATTGGATATCCCATTCCCCATTCTTTGGAAGCATCAGCATCAGCTTTTCTAACATCAGGATGATTTGAAAGTCCGAGATAATTATTAATACTCCATGTTAAGACTTCCTTTCCTTTAAAACGCATTCTTGGTGCTATTTCTCCTTCAAGTTTAGGAAAAGTAAAATACCCATGCGATTCTTTGGCATGTTGCCCAAGTGGTCCTCTGTTATTTTTGATTTTATCAAAAATGTCTTTCATAATCTGTTATTAACTAATATTTAAGATCAAAATTATAACACTTTAACTGGTATTTTTAATTTTGTTTTACTTTTATTAACATATCTATTCACATTGTTTATTAATTATTAGAGTAATTCATAGTTTATAATTTTATATTTGTGCCCAAATTTTATAGTTGAATTCAATTTATTTACATAGGATTTTAGTATTTATTTTCTATCCAGCTCTTATCTGTGTATTGTGTTCTTGTTCAGAGTATAATAAAGTGTTAAAGGGCTCTGATTACAATTTAAAATATGAAAAAGCTTTAGAGTACTATAATAATGACCAGTGTTATAAATCTTTACCACTTCTT
>Ga0163111_10002945_pt1 | contig 10901 bp, 8 predicted proteins | sample CRUFie1St18metaG_FD_109645 | JGI IMG/M metagenome (GOLD analysis project Ga0163111, IMG submission 109645) | Marine microbial communities from the Costa Rica Dome - CRUD Field 142mm St18 metaG | ecosystem: Environmental > Aquatic > Marine > Oceanic > Photic zone | place: Costa Rica: the Eastern... | reverse complement strand
TACCAGCATCTGATGGTACGTAGAAACTTTCATTTATTACTGAAACCTCTACTCCTGGTGATGTTAATGTTGCCATTTTTCGTATTCTCCTTGCAAGTTGTACGTATACTAGAGTTATTTATTCAATCATACGGTTTTGTTGACATAATTTACCATTTTCTAGGTGCCTATATAGGGAACGTAAATACAATTATGCAGTACAAAAACAGACCATTGTGCAAATCATGTAAGGCCAAACCCAGAGCATACGCTTACAAGCGGTACGATAAGGTTTACTGGCGTACACTTTGTGACACCTGCATCAGGAAAAAAGCAGGTAAAAAGATAGGTGGTGTGACTGCCCTGCAAAGATCTGGATATAAGAAAAAGAGAAAATGTGAAACGTGCGGATTCAAAGCACAGAGTCAAAGTCAACTTGATGTGTTTTTCGTGGATGGAGATATGAGGAATACTGTGGCTACTAATCTAAAAACTATTTGCGCCAATTGCCAACGGTTGCAAGGGATCAGACGACTTGGATGGAGAATGGGTGATCTTGTTGTTGATGATTAAGTCATCTATTTTTTGATATAGTTCATTCTTGTCACCGTTGTTTTCGATAACGAAATCAAATTCTTCTTTGGCCCATGCATATTCTGATGAATGCACACCTGTTGGCTCAATGTTCCCTTCAATATAGTTTGTAAACCACTCTGGATCTTGTCCTCTTTTTACACGAATAATTTTGCCACCCTGTGCCCTTATCTGCGTAACTTCGTTTGGAAACCTCACATCTGCTATCACTGTGTTCTGTCCTTTATACCTTCCCATACAACTGTCTACCCATATTCCATCATACATTCGCCCACGCATGACTTCCGTTCCGAAGTATTGTAACACCCATCGAGGCGTTACTGGTTTGCCAAACTTTTCACTCCAAAATTTGTCTGGTTGTTCACGCCAATGTCTGCTTGATTCTGTGTCTCCTTCCAACATGTCTCTATCCCAATTGAACATGGATGCTACCGCATCTTTCAAACTTTTTGCGAAACTGTCTTTTTGATATCCATGTTTTTCTACAAGTCTGTCAGAGACAGTGCCTTTACCAGAACCTATTAAACCTACTATACCTACAAGCATAGTGTTATTATACTATTTTTTTAGACGTTTTTCAATCTCTTTTATTGCTTCTGCAACAGAATGTAATATTTGATTCCTGAGGCTTTTTTTCTTTTCTTTAAGTGCCTTGATGCTCAAATTTTCTAGTTCAACGACCACTTCTTCCAGTTCGTCTAGTGTGAGATCAGAGTAATTTTTATAGTTGGAATCTTTCATGTCTGCGTATTTAAATGTGGATTATTGGTTATTAACCAATAACAAAACTGTGTGGTGTGCCACCTTCTGAGTAGTTGCCAATTTCTGCTTCAAGTCGTTCCATCTCTTGCATACCCTGTTGTTTCAGTTCTGAACCGTTTAATGTGGTTCCTCCCTGTGGACCTGCGATTTGCTGGAACTTACCTCTTGCTTCCCCAATCATTACCTTAGACACCGCAAGTGTGTAGTCTCTGATCCAAGGCTTGGAATAGATGTCTTTGAATAGTGTTATGTCTGGTCTGAAGTTATCGGTGTGCATTAGAACTGTTTCATTGTCAGCTCTCGGCTTTTGAGTTATAGTCAATTTTTTTGTTGCAACATCAAAGTGAAACTGTATAAAACTACCAAACAATTTACCTACAAGTTCTTGATATGATGCAAAGGCATAATAAGTTGCAAGTCCACCTGTGGCACCTGCTCTAAGAAGATAGGTATTAGTGTATGCTAAATTGAAAGGTTCAAATAGTGTACCACCTTCTCCGCCCTCGGTCCTTGATCCAACTGTCCTTCTGTGTAGACTTCTCACATTTATGATTTCATCTGGCAAGATGTATGTGTTTTGATCTTTCTTCAATTCCAAAAACGCATAGGATTCTTCGACAGCATTAGACGATCTCTGTCTAAATTTGTTAATTGCTCGTTCTAGTGCCGTTTGATAGTGTTTTGGGTCTAATTCAACGTCAATCATCCCATCACCTAGATTATTTTTTACGTAATCGAATATCTCTTGCTGACCTGTTTGTAGTTCTGACATACTCATATTTATAGCCTTTGGCTAGGCAATAAATATGTGTGATATGCCAAGATTATCCATTTTTAAGCCTGAAAAAGGCAATGACTACAAATTCTTCGATCGCAACATAAAGGAGATGTTCACGGTTGGAGGCACAGATCTGCACCTACACAAATACCTTGGTCCATACGATCAGGGAGATACCAATAAGGACGGAGCGGCATCGCCAACATTGCCTAGTTATGCAGACAGCGAAGTTAATGAAACGACAATTCAGGATTTGTTATTTTTAGAGAACAGAGACAGAAAGTATTCACCTGATGTCTACACTGTGCGAGGCATTTACAATGTGCAGGACGCAGACTTCAACCTATCACAGTTTGGAATGTTTTTACAGAATGATACACTGTTCTTAACAGTACATCTCAATGACATAGTAGAAAGAATAGGAAGAAAGCCAATGGCAGGTGATGTGTTAGAATTTCCACATATGAAAGATGATTTCTCACTAGACGAAAGCATACCAATTGCACTCAAAAGGTATTACGTGATTGAGGATGTAAACAGAGCCGCTGAAGGATTTTCGGCTACATGGTGGCCACATCTGTTAAGGCTTAAACTTAAAACTCTAGTTGATTCACAGGAGTTCAGAGATATTCTAGGAGACGCAACCACAACAGGCAGTGTCGCCAGTTACATGAGTACATTTAACAGAGAAAAAACTATAAACGATCAAGTTGTTGCCCAGGCCGAAGCAGACGCACCGAAGTCAGGTTTCAATTACAAACAATATTATGTGGCACCGATAGACGAAAGAGGAAATATCAGAACGGACAATGTAAACACAGAAGAACAAAGGGCAAGTAGTGATGCCACTGTAAACGCAACAATAGATACGCCAGCAAGTTCGCATTATGGCTTCTACCTTGATGGCGATGGTGTTGCTCCTAACGGAAATCCTGCAGGGTTCGGAATATCATTTCCAACTTCGGGAGTAGACCAAGGAGATTATTTCTTAAGGACAGATTTCCTGCCTAACAGACTGTTTAGATACGACGGAAACAGATGGGTGAAAATTGAAGACTCGGTGAGAATTACAACAACAAATAATGATTCTCGGGCAAACTACAAAACAGGGTTTGTTAACAATACATCAGAGGCTACTATAAACGGATTGACTACAAAACAAAGACAATCACTTTCTGAAGCACTCAAACCAAAGGCTGACAATTAATGTTACACTTTTACGAAGGACAGGTTAGAAAATTTTTGACTCAATTTATAAGAATATTGAGTAATTTTTCTGTTGAAACAGGAAAAGCAAAAGATGGTTCGGTAAACCTTAGAGCAGTACCGGTTGTATACGGAGATCCAACGAGACAAGTGGCAAACATAATTAGGAACAATAGTGAAAACGCTTTGAATTACGCTCCTAAAATTGCCTGTTATGTCAGAGAATTGAACTATGATAGGGAAAGAATGCAGAATCCTTATCACATAGAAAAACAGCATTTACGAGAAAGAGATGTGGATTCAGATGGCAACTATACTAATCAGTTGGGTGCAGGTTACACAGTAGAAAAGGTCATGCCATCACCTTTCAGATTAGAAGTGAGTGCGGATATATTCTCGTCAAACACCGATCAAAAACTACAAATACTTGAACAAATATTATATCTTTTTAATCCAGATTTTGAAATACAGAAGACTGACAATTACATTGACTGGACAAGTTTAAGTTACGTGGAGTTGACCGGTATAACTTTTAGTTCTAGGACCATCCCTGTAGGAGCCGATTCAGAAATTGATGTTGCATCGATGACATTCAGTATGCCAATATGGTTGTCTCCTCCAGTTAAGGTTAAAAAATTAGGTGTTGTGCAAAAAATAATCATGAGCATTTATGATGATGATGGTGGTATTGCAAAAGGTTTAATAGATGGAGAACTGGCTTCTAGAAGTTTTATCACGCCAAATAATTTTGCCTTGTTAGTTACAGGAAATCAGTTGAGACTTTTAGGAAGCACAGGTACAAGTACTACAAGTGGAGGTGACGGATTTGCCACAGGTGCCAGAGATCCTGGATTAGCAGATCCTTTCGAGACGTTTGGGCCTGCAGTCAATTGGAAAGTATTGTTAGATCAGTATGGAAAAGTTACAAACGGAACATCACAGATAAGACTCACTCAAGAAAACGGTAATGAAGTTGTTGGAACTATAGCAACAACCACTCTTGATGATACAATTCTTCTTTACACCATAGACAGTGATACCATACCTGCAAACACTTTGACAGCGGTTAGTAAGATAGTCAATCCACTAACTTTCGATCCAGGTGCTTCACCAACCGATGGAACTAGATATCTTATCACAGAAGATATTGGTAAACTTAGAACTGATGAAAGATCCGCAGACGACACAGATGAAGTTGCATCAGACACAGACAACACAGCAGACAAAGGTTGGTTCTTCAGTCAAAAATGGAAGCACAGACCTGCCAGCAAGAACGACATAATACAATATGATTCGGTTAATGATGAATGGGACGTGGTTTGGGACGCAAGTGATCCTGATTCGACCTTAGCCTACGTTACTAACCTACATACTGGTATACAGTACAAATTTAATAACGGTGTTTGGGTCAAGAGCTACGAAGGCATATATCGACAAGGAAAATGGAGCATAGTATTAGATGGTGGATTCACCACAGGATATAATGCAAGTACAGACGCAACTACCCCTTGATAATCTAGCGTTTTGCTGTTATAATATAGCATGAAAGATAACATAATTTGCTCTGGAGCACTTTTTTATTCAACAAGCACAAAGAGATTTCTGTTTTTACAAAGAACTGACAAGAAAACTGCAGGTGCATGGGGATTGGTTGGAGGTAAATCGAAGTACTCGGAAAGTGCGTTTGAAGGTCTAAAACGGGAGATCCAAGAAGAAGTGGGTAATACACCTAAATTCAAAAAAGTTATTCCTTTAGAAATGTTTACATCAAACGATCAAAAATTTTTTTTTCACACATATGTAATTGCAATTGACAATGAGTTTATTCCTGTACTGAACGAAGAGCACTCCGGATACTGTTGGACTGCTTTTGAATGTTGGCCAAAAAATTTACATATGGGACTAAGGAATACCCTAAACAATAAGTCTATAAAAGGCAAATTACAAACTATTCTAGATTTGATAACCTAAAAAAAAAGGCGACCCGAAAGCCGCCTTTTAGTTCTACTAAAAAGTATTAATATTTATTAGTTGTTAGTTCTCACTGCACAGTTTACCAATTTGATTCCTGCGTCTGTTGAACTTTCTAATGCTCTACCAATAACGTTGAAAGGTGAAATTGACTCACCTGTCGCTACTGCTCTAGCACAACCTTTCACTGATGAAGTAACAAGTCTTTGTCCTTTTGTTACGGGACCTGTAACTCTAACTGGTGTTCTACCTGTCATCGCCACAAATGGGTGTGTTTCATTGTTACCTGCCGCGGCGTTCATAGCGTATGCTGGTTGTTCAGAAATTACACCAAAAACATTCTCAGACAGATCTGATGTTGTTTCTGTGATTTCCGCGTCACCGCCTACTTCTACTACTGCACCTGCTGACATAGGAGCGTCTGCTTCGAAACGCTCGGCAACGTCCGCGTACTGAGCCGATGTTGCAACGGCGTGTACCACGTTCGCTCTAATATCAATTAATGAATCAGCCGAGAATCCTGATTCGTCACCTCTTGGTGCCGCGAATGCCGTCCAAGCACCGCCCACGTTACCGTGTGTTGTTGTACCGTCATCTGCAAATGTTTCATCCCAAGCCCAGTAAAGTGCTAGTTCAGTGGCAGTCGAACCTTCACCCCTGTTTGCTCTGATTCCAGATATACTTGGCATGCCTGATGCCGCTGATACGTTCCTGTTAAGTTCAATGATGTTATCTTCAACTGATAGTGTCGTTGTGTTTACGATTGTTTCAGTACCATCCACAGTCAAGTTACCACCAATTCTTAAGTTGTTAGTTACTACCGTTTCACCAGTTGCTGTGATTGTACATAGACCTGAAGACGCAATGGTTAAGTTCGTGCCATTACCTTCGATCTTCTCACCATCGTCACCAAATGTTATACCAACGTTTGCTGGTATGTTGACATCCGCCGTCGCAGTCAAGTTGATGTCCGCACCTGAGTTTACAGTCAAGTCTGTGTCGTTAGACTCGATCTTTTCACTTGCGTTTGCATCAAATACTATACCAACGTTGGCCGGAACGTGTACGTCTGATGTTGCTGAAAGGTTTATTTTTGCACCACCACTTATGGTCAAATCTGTGTCGTTAGATTCAATCTTCTCTGATCCGTTGGCGTCAAATACTAAACCTACGTTTTGTGGAATGTGTACATCTGAAGTTGCCGATAAATTAATTTTAGCACCTGATGTAACTGTAAGGTCTGTGTTGTCACCCTCAATTTTTTCACCAGATCCAAATGTTATTCCAACGTCTGCTGGTATGACTACATCTGCTGTTGCTGTAAGGTTGATGTTGTTACCTGAAATGGTCAGGTCAGTTCCGTCACCCTCGATCTTCTCACCGTCGTTACCAAAAGTCAAACCAATATCAGCCGGTATGTTGATGTCTCCGTTTGCACCTACAGTTATGTTTAAGTCTGTGTCATCTGATTCAATCTTTTCGTGTGTACCAAATGTTAAACCAACGTTTGCAGGTATTGCCACATCTGATGTTGCTGTTAAATTTATTAGGGCACCTGAGTTAATTGTTAAATTAGTACCATCTGATTCAATCTTCTCGTTGGCGTCAGTGAAGTGTAGTCCAATGTTGGTTGGAATTACTACGTCTGAACCTGCTGAAAGGTTGATTGCACCTGTGGCAGTGATTGTTGTTGCCGCTACAGTGAAGTCAGCCACTTCTGTGCCGTCTGCTGTGATCTCAACTTTACCTGTACCTGAGTCAGTAATAGTTACGTTTGTATTGTTTTGCGAAATACTGTTTTGTGATAGACCCGATAATGAATCGTCTACGTATTTCTTGTTTGCCACGTCTCCGTCAGCACTTGGTGCCGCTGTGGCTAGACCTGTTATGGTATTAGCACTTGCTGATATAGTGATGTTACCAACTTCAAGTCCGTTGTTTACTCTAAAGTTTCGTGTTGTCATGGTTCCATATCTCCCGCATGATTGTTATTATTAAGTGTAGTATTTAGCCTGCCAATGCAGATATTCTGTAGCCAGACACCGTTGTGCTACCACCTGATGTGCTAGAAGCAAAAAGTTCAAGGCTGTTTTCAGTGGTTGTTTTAAAACCTGCTGTGAAGTCTAATTGATGTGAGCTTTTTGTTGAAACAAAAGGTCCTTTAGCAACCGCTGGCACACCTGGTGTTGCCGCGGTGTAAACTTCTTGTATGCTGTATGCTCCTTCTGAAGTGTTTGCACCAACAATGAAGTACACTGCACCATTGCCATCATCTAGATCCATTGTATCAATTGCTGTGGCAGTTGAACTTACAGTGACAGCCGCAAATGCTTTTTGATTGGCGTTGCTTTCTGCCGTCATGTTGTCTTTTAATAAAATTTTGTGTATGGTCAAATTTAGATTTGGTTCGTTTCCTGCCGCACTTACTACGACATTACTGCCTGATATTGCCGCAGTCAATGTTATCAACGGATTTGATCCCGAAGTGTTATTTCCATATGCTAGTATAAAAGCATCTGATCCGTTATGCACCACCAACGCTTCAACAACATCCATTTCGGTTTTGCTGTCATTGTCTACACTGATAAAGTATTTTGCCCCTCTGAATGAAGCATGAGCAAAAGTGTCAATCGACTCCGATGCCGAATCAACATCTGTGTTGCTTGTGGTGACTGTGTTACCTCTTGTGGCATCTGTGGTGCTTGAACTCATTGCAACTTTATAGAAACTTGCCTTACAATCGGCAGAAGTGCCGGTTGCTCTTACTCTGAATTGTCCATTAGACACGTCAGTTGCTAACGTTGGCACAGTGGTTCCGCTGGACGTAATTCCCCTACGGTTACCTAAGAACGAGGCAGAATCGTTGTTGGTCACTGCCAACATTTCTGCACTTATCACCTCATTAACGAGATCATTGTGTACTAAAAAATAAAATGCACTGTCTATGAATGTTGCATTGATACTATCAATCGTTCGTGTAGCAGTGCCCAAAGATTTGTTATTTCTCACAGTGGCCAATGTGTCATCAGATACAGTTGTTGAAACACTGTCAAAAGATAAATTTCCTGCTCCGTCTGTAACAAGTGCCTGTCCTGCCGTTCCATCTGATGTTGGTAGGTTAAATGCTGTACCACCTGATGTGATTATTAATTTAGAACCATCAGACTCTATCTTTTCGTTTGCATCTGTAAAATGTAATCCAACATTCGATGGTATGACTACATCTGCTGTTGCTGTAAGTTTGATATTGTTACCTGTAATAGTTAAGTCTGTGCCATCTCCCTCGATTTTCTCACCATCATCACCAAAAGTAAGACCAATGTCAGCCGGTATGTTGATGTCACCATTTGATCCAACACTGATGCTTATATCTGTTCCGTCCGACTCAATTTTTTCTGCACCCGAACCATCTAATATTATTCCTATGTTAGCAGGAATAACAACATCTGCTCCTGCTGTAAGATTAATATTTCCTGTTCCCTGTGGTGCTAAAGTGATGTCTGCATTCGAGCCATTGGATGTAAAATCATTTGACGTGACGCTTGTTGCTGTCATGACTCCAGCAAATGTACCTGCACCATTTACGTCAAGTGACGTGCCGTTTAATAATTTTAATTCGTCGCTGTTTAGTCTAGCAGTTATAGTTGCAGAACCGGCCTTGATAGTATTAAATTCTATTGCGCCATCTTCCGAGCCATCAGACGCATCTAAAATTTTCCCTGATATTCGAGCATAAGTTACTGCCTGGTCCGCATCGTTTTCGCCTTTGAAATTTAATCTTCCAAGGTAATCTGCATCAGCAGGACTCGAACTATTTCTTTTTAATGTAATGACAGGTGCCGCACTGTTTGAATCTTCACTTGTTGTAATCAGTAATGAATCACCGGTTGTTGTAGTTGTTATTGTTGTTTCAGCCAGTGTCGATGTACCTGACACTGTCAAAGCATCTGTGGTTACCGTGCCATCGAAAAATGCGTCTTTGTATTCTAAACTTGCAGTACCTAGATCTATTTGATTAGTTGTTACCGGAGATAAAGCACCATCTCCAATTGTTAATCTTCCTGAACCACCTGTTGCAATAGTAATTACGTCGGATCCGGAAAAAGTAATCGAAGTATTTGTGTCTCCATCACCTGATATTGAATCTAACTGTATTGATCCTACGTTTGTAAAATTTGAATCACCTAAATCTAGTGTTCCTGTTACAGTAAGATTGCCTGTGATGTCAGTGTTTGCATTAAGTTTTATTGACCCTGTACCAGATGGATCTATTGTTAGATCTGCGTTACTTGGTGATGCTATAGTCGAACCGACGAAGCTCAAATCTCCTACAGAAACACTGGCAAATGATAATGTGCCGGAGCCATTTGTTTGTAAAACTTGTCCAGATGAACCATCTGAAGTTGGAAAAGTTAGTCCGGCTAGTACGGTCGCTCCCGACACATTTAAAGTTCCGTCAACTATCAATCCTTCATTTATGTTGATAGATGATGAGTCGGTTGAACTGAATGTGGTACCCGATAACGTTATTTGATCTAGCACTATGTTTCCAGTGCCTGATGTTGAAAATGTTAAGTCGGCATTTGTTGGTGCTACTAAATTGGTGATTGCGACGTCACCCTGGTCGCTGAATTCTAGGGCATTTCCTGCCGCGTTAACTTTGATTATTTGTCCTGCTGAACCAATACTTGTAAGACCCGTTCCACCGAACGCTGTACCTACTGTGTCCCCCGATTGGAACTCTGCCAAGCCCGTGGCTACATTAGATGCGTTAAAGACTACTCGTACCGGTGTTTTGTCTGCCATTTACTAGTTCTGTGCCCGGCCTTCTTGCACTCACCGGATGCATTCCCTTCTGTTATAAAGGTATTTATGCGGTATTTTAAAATTGGAATAGAGTGGCACCAGCCGCATTCGCCGCCAAACTACCACCATTTGAGAGAGTAAATGTTTGTTGTGCTTCAGTGTATACAGGCACGTCTTCTACGGTGCCGTTGAACTCTAATTCTAGGTCGGCAGTACCGGCCAGAAACTGTGCATCTGATTTGTTTGTGCTACCATCACTGACAAAAACCTTAACAATTTGAACCGGTCTAGCGGTGGTTTTGTTAGTTTTTCCGCCAAGCACTATGGCCTGGTCAACTACTTTTGATCCTTGCGGTAGCGTGGCACCAGAAGCCGAAATTGTTAATGATCCTGTGGTGTCTGATGAAATGACAGCACCTCCTAGGTCAATTGTTTCAGCCGCTACAAATAAAGTTTGCCATCTTCTTGAACTAGATCCCAACTGAAAAACACCATCTTGACTTGGAATAAGGTTGCCTGCTATTTCTATTCCTGGACTGGAGTCCTCTGTAGATAGTGTAGTGCCTGCTACTCTTATGCCCTCGATCACAACATTGCCGTTGCTTGAAACTAATGTTAGGTCTGCGTTGCTTGGTGCAGTCAAAGTCGAACCGATTGCTGTTAAATCTCCTAAACTGCTACTACTACTAGTATTATTATCAACGTATGCTTTGATTGACTGTTGAGTTGCTAGTGCTGTTGCACTATCTGAACTAAGGTCATCTTCATCTAAAATTGTTGTTACACCAACGCCAGAACCAATTTT
>Ga0163111_10002943_pt1 | contig 10903 bp, 11 predicted proteins | sample CRUFie1St18metaG_FD_109645 | JGI IMG/M metagenome (GOLD analysis project Ga0163111, IMG submission 109645) | Marine microbial communities from the Costa Rica Dome - CRUD Field 142mm St18 metaG | ecosystem: Environmental > Aquatic > Marine > Oceanic > Photic zone | place: Costa Rica: the Eastern... | reverse complement strand
TTGAAACCCCAAATATAATTATTATATTCATTACTTCCTTCATTTGTATAAAATACTTTTTGCTCTTCATTTTCATCGTCTTCATTCCATACAATTATATATTTACATCTGAACCGTAGATTCATTTCAGGTCTAATAAAATCGTGAATGACCTTGCTGATTTCATCAGGCATATTTCCTATCTTAGTCGCCATATTGATGTATTTGAAACACATTCATTGAATTCAATTTTTTTTATAAATAAATTAAAAATAGAGAGATTAATATATGAATAAAAATAAGAAATTGACCCGTCATATTTGGAAAATCTATAAAATCACGAACGGAAAACAGAAATACGTGGGATTAACCAGCCAATCTTTACCCACCCGTTTGGCGCAACACAAGAAAGCGGCGCGTGATTTAAAGAATGGCGTCGCGTCCCGCACCAAAAAGCATTTCGGATACACACGGAAGTTTTACGAGGATTTAGTGCACGGATCCTGGCGGATTGAATTATTGGACCAAGTCAAGGGAGACCATCACAAAGCACTACAAATCGAGGCGCGCATGAAGAAGAAGCATGAAACATACAAGGGCTTCTCTCAATTGGACCGGTAGGTTGTGGAGCCGGTGGCGCAATGGCGCAGGTTGGCGCAGGTTTTTCCAAAGTATTCCTTGTGAAGCCCAATTCTGAAAAACTTTGAAAAAGCTGCGCCAACCTGCGCCACTGCGCCAACTCATTTATATATATTTAATTTGAGGACTTAAAGAACAATATAATTATTCAATTAATTCAATTAATTCAATTAATTCAATTAATTCAATGAATTTTATTTATTTATTTTTAATTAAATATTTTTTAATTTAATTAATAATATGTAATCTTGTTTTTCTCGAGAGTCAAATCCTTGCCGCTCGTGTAGTGCTTGGCCGCCTTCTTCCCGTCGTTCTCCCACGTGATGATCACCTTGCGCTTGGTCGTGTCGCTGGTGGGCCGCACCAGATTGAACGAGCCATGGAGGTTGCCCCAGTAATCATCGCCGGCGCCCTTCTTGAGCGAGGGGTCCATGGGCCCGGGGAGCGCCCACGCAATCGCACTGACCTTCATGCGCCCGTCGAGCCCCTTGCGCCAGTCGAGCGGCACGAGGAACGAATCGGTGATTTTGCGGGACGGGTCGTAAGTCCACGCCTCGGTGAACGAATACTTGTCTTTCTCTCCGTCACTAGATTTGATGTTCACGTACACGTTCTGGTAAATGATCGTGCCCTTCGGCGCGTTGTCCACTTTGAAGTCGGCCTTCCACCCGTGGCGCTGCTTCTTGTTCTCTCTGCGTGTATCGACGATTTTGACTCGCATTATATAAAGAGCACATTAATTTTATGTGAAAGCCTCGGTATAATCTTCGTCCTCTTCAAACTTATTCTTTTTCACATACCAGTCGTAGCTCGCCTTGTATTTCTTTTTGAGCGAAGGGTAATAGAGCAAGGCTTCGTTGATCGTAAGGTATCCGGAACCGTTGAAAATCTGCTCCTGCTTGTTGGCATCGCCCCCCGTCTTCGCAGCCTCTCGAACGTCGGGCGCGTAGCCGATGACGGTTTGACCGTCCGCCTTGAACACCTCGTCTATTATTTTCTTCCCTTTAAAATAACCCTTGTCGTCGGGGTGCATCTTCTTGTCCGTGAACTTTTTGCCGAGGAACACGCCTTCCCAAAACTTCATCGTCTTCTCGAGCTCGCGCCGCTTCGCACCTTTGATTGCTTTCTCCGCTTGTATCGACTTCATGTATGCCACGGCCGCCCTGCGCGCCTGGAGGTCTCGCGCATACTTATTGTTGGTGTTGCGATACTTTTTCTTCTTTTGTGGGACACCCGTTTCGTCCACGGAAACACCGACGCCCATAATGCGGTTCGGAAACTTAATCGGGGTCGACTTGCGGCTCGTGAACTCTGTGCCCCAAATGGGCGGGAACGATGTGTCTAGTTGAATGGTCTTGTCGCAAAAGTCGAGGAACTTGGCCATCTGCTTCTCTTTCACGTTCCACCACTCAGTGGGATTATCATTGTGATACTTGATTCTGACCTGCGTCGGTTTGAACTTGTCATCGATGCGGCGATGGAGCATGCTTTCCGCCATCCGTGCGCTAAGCCCATACGCCTCCTTTTTGCCCTCGTCGAAGTCGTTCTTCTCGAACAGGTAGATGCGGTGCACCTTGAACGATATGAGCGACGTGCGAAAGCCCAGTAATCGCGTATATCCCTTCTCGAACTTTTCGCGGGTGGTCACGTTGGAGAACCCGACCTTGACACAGTTCAACGGCGGGTCGCCTTCATACGGTGGGAACACTTTGGAGATTATGTACACGTAACCCTCGATGGTGGACCAATTCTTGGTCTGCGTTTTAATGTCGTTCGGCTTCAACGCCCGCGCAAACGACAACTCCTTTTCTAAATTGAAGTTCATTTAATATATCAACTTATTATATTTTCAGCGCTTGACACTCAAGCAGGTGCGGATACTGGCGGCAGAGCGATTGGGCGTTCACGTAGGGCGCGCTGCCGCTGCCCGAGGACATGGCGTCTTGGATTTCGGTGTGGAGCGTCGGCTCGGGTGCCGGGGCGGGCTCGGGCTCGGGTGCCTTCCGCTGCTCCCCCTTGGCCACCAAGTCCTTGTCTATAAAGTGGTCAATGTCGTGGGCGTAAAGCGCGCGGTCCACCGTGCCCATGCCCTTCGAGTCCAGCTTGTAGGTGACGGTCTCCCCGAACGGCACGCGCCACCGCTGCCCCTTGGAGACCACGTCGGCGTTCATGCGGTGGTGCGTCACCTTGGCGTCGAGGGAGGCGCGCCGCTGACCCGACACACTGAGCCCGGCGCCGAAGATCGGATTAGAGGCGGCGTCGAACGTGTCCAGCGCCGACACTCGCTCCAGAACCTTGTCCGAGTTGGCCATCGCATACGAGGCGGTGTGCCCCCCGAGGCTGTGCCCGCTCATCGTGATCGTGGCGGCGGGGTCAATCTGGTCGATGATGCGCTCGGTGGCCGCCTTGCGACTGATGACGTGTCCGGTGTTGCGCCCTTCGGCGAAATAGGCGTCGGCAATCAGGTCGGAGAGCCCCGTGCTCGCGCCGACCTGCGTGCCCTTGTGCGCGATGTGGTAGGCGCCCGTGGCCGAGTTGTGGAAGGTCGAAATGTTCTGGTTGCTCAGTGCCGGGTCAATCCTAAACCCCGTGTCGGCGACCAGCGCGTTGGCCTCCTCGACACTGCGCGCCGTCTTGCCGTGCTGCCCCACAGTGTAGGCGGCCTTGGCGAACTGGGCGGCGTGGCGAATGCGTGTGCGGTCGTCCATTATACATAATGACCGAAAATTAAATCTCTCTGCAATATACAAGTATGAACACACCGTTTAGCACACCGGATTTGAAAAACTACATTAAGACGGGCAGCGACGCCGTCGTCTCCAAACTCACCTTTCCTGATGGGTCAACGCAAACTCAGGCGGCTGTGCCTCCTAGTCAAGTAACTGGATTAACTTTCAACGCTGAGGGCGATAACAAATTAGTATTGTCACAAAGTGCAGGACAACAGCAGGAGGTGACGATTCCTACTGGTGGTGGTGACCCTATTTACGGATTTTTGCATTATAGCGGTGCGAGTGGTCGTCCAACTTCTTATACAATTGATTTTAACACATCTATGATGCAACGTCAGTCGGCTTATGGGGACGGAACATTTGTAGTGACTACTTCAGGAGGGTCAGACGCTCCAACGTTAGCAACACAGAGCGACAACTTAACATCAGGATTAAAAATAAACAAAGATGGATTGTATAGGATTACGATAGTTTATGCTATGTTTAGTCCCACCACACTGAACACCTCTTTAACTTTTTCTGTCAAACCATATACTAGTGTAAATGGTTCATTCATTCCTGTAGCTGACCGATTGCCCAGTGCTCTTGGGGGTCGTTTTACTCAAGATTATTCAGGGCGTAGAAATGGAAGTTTTACAACGTATTTGAAATTAGAAGCAAACAATTTTGTGTGGGCTAACATTGTTTATAGAAATGCCTCAACGATTTTAAATACGTGTCAAGTTTCTGCTACCAGTTATTTCTGCGTTGAAAGAGTTTCTGATTTACCAACGTAAAGTTTTTCTCTTATTATTATTATATGGACTTTGATGGAATTGACCTAAAACGGTTACATTCATACAGTATGGCGGCATCTATTTTGAGCGATTACAAACCATTTGGATGTGACAACAGTGGAAATATAACGTTCACCACTCATTCAGACACCAACCCAACACAAGAGGAAATCAATGCGAAGGCAGATGAACTCTATGCTTTGATGCCTCTTCAAGATTTGCGAGAGAAACGCAACCAACTCCTAGCCGAAACCGATTGGACGCAGATGGGCGACGTGGTTTTAGCAAACAAAGAAGAATGGAAAACTTACCGCCAAGCGTTGCGTGACTTACCGAGTACGAGTGTGGACGCTGCTTACGATGTGGCTGGAAATCTGATTAATGTTGAATATCCCACGAAACCGGGGCAATAATTAATCTCTCCATTATACAACGTAATGAAGACCAAACTCATCAAGAAGTTCGACAAGCCGCCGCCAAAGGCATTTAATAATGAATATCCCACTAGCCATTACCAGTTCAAGAATCCGATGCTCATGATGGTCTGCGGCGTGCGCAACTCGGGCAAGGGCTACACGACCTCGAAGATTGTCAGGGACGCCAACGCGGAGAACCTCTACGACGTGGTGTACATGATAACGCCCACGTTCCAATCGAACCGTGCTCAGTTCGGTGACCTAGGCATCGTAGAGGAGAACGTGTATTACCCCACGAAGGACTGCGTGGAGAAGGTGATTGAGCGGGTGGAGCAAGACCGCGACGACTGGGAAGAATACTTGGTCGAAATGGAGGTGTATAACAACTGGGTGGCGAAAACCAAAACCAATAAAAGCATTCAAAGCATTACGGACGAGGAGGTGGAAGAGTTCGTGAGCGCGGGCTACATCACGCTGGAGGGCGACATCATCGAGGGGATGAAGATGCCCGAGTGGAAATACCCGACGATTCGCAAACCACAAAGCCTCTTAATTTTAGATGACGTCCTCGGCAGCGGCGCACTGAACCACAGCGCGGGCCTCACGAAGCTGGCGATCATGAACCGGCACATCGCTCCGCTCACGGGGGAAGAGGGCGGCTCACTGGGACTTTCCGTCATCATCCAGACGCAGACCTACTGCACCACGCAGGGTGTCTCGAGGGCCATCAGAGAGAACCTTACGGAACTAATACTCTTTAACCAGAAGGGCGACAAGGTCATCGACAAGATCGTCCAGGAAATGGGCGGCGCGGTCGATCCTGAGGAGTTCCGTCAGGCCTACGAATACGCGCTGAAGGAGAAGCACGACAACCTAACCGTGTCTTTCAACCCGAAGTGCCCCACGCTGCGCTACCGCAAGAACCTAAACGAACTCATTATGTTCGAAGAGGCGTTGAAAGAGTGCCAGTGCTCCAAAAAGAAGTAATTGTATGATACGATGGGTATGATACAATTTAAACATTAGCAAGGAGCGTCAATATTGAGACCATATATGGTGCGAAAGTGAAAAGTATTTTAAAGTATGAGCTGTAGCGTCTTGCCCATTCCAATTCTGAGCTCTCTGTGGCTCTGCAAAAATAATAGGACATTCATTTCGGCCGGACCAGTTTTGATGTCGCCGCTGACGTTCGAAAGTAGGATAGAACTGTTGCTGCCACGCAAATCAAGGCCCGACTTGGCGCGCATGGCGGTGGACTGAGGAAGGTTGAGACGGAGCGCGACTTGGAACCGGTTGGTGAGCCACTCAAGGTAAGACTGGCACTGAGTGCGGTCGACCTCGAAACTATCTTTCAGTAGCTGGTAGTGAGCGGCGAGGTTCGCGTTGAACTGAGGATATCTCACGCTATTAATACTCCAAGCAAGTTCGGGCTCGCGGTCAGCAGAATGATCGTTACCTCCTGCATCTTTAATAGGTAAATGAGCCATCGGACTGGTGAAGTTCATCGGGGCGCTCAAGTATTTGGCACCACCGTAGGTGCTAGGTTGGTCGAGAATGTAAGTAGCAGACTGACTCATTGCCAGTGGGACGGTAGGTTGCCCGGCAGCAGCGGACGTCTGCGGGGTTTGAAGTCCGTTGTTGTAGCCATGTACCTCTATAGCGCCTTTCACAGCCGCGTAGTCGGCATTACGGAACACGGCGATGATTTTGTCGAGCGAGGACGCCGCCGAGGCGCAGCGGGTCACACCATTGAAGGTGTCGTTGAACGCGTCGTATCCATCCCACGAGCAGGTGAGGTAGCCGGAATCGGCCATGCGCGCCTGCACGACCTTCTGGTACATGCCGTCGTCGATGGAATAGCAGGGAACAAGCAGCGAATAGTTGTGGATTTCGTAGGTTGCCTGTGTGGCACCAGCGGCGGCGGTGGTAAACTCAGCAAGAGTTCCTGTAGCTTGGCCCGAGGTGATGACGCTGTTGTCCGCAGTGTAGATGGTCACAGTTATTTCTGGCATTAAATCTAACGAGAGCATATTAGGAGACACCGTGCGAAAGAAGGTGCCTAAATCGACGGCGAACTGAGTGGCGCCGTGGTTGTTATTGTATTCCTCAGCAACTGTACGGGCCGCAGCACCGTCAGTGCCGCCAAATTTAACGTCGTTGTAGCCGTTGAAATTACGAACCATCTGCGAGTGCGAGTCCACCGGATCAGGTTCGCGCACCTTCATATTGTCTAGCGCTTGCTCTAAAACATTCTGGTTCGCGATGCCCGAGTCAATCTGGATGCCGCCCGCGGTCACGACGATGCGCTCAATCAGCGACTTGGCGGCGGGAAGACGCGCGGCAGCAGCGTTGGTGCCGGCAATGGTCTTGGCACTAAAGATAAGCCGTATATCCTTACACGACACGAGTGTATTCGTGGGCAGACAGAACGACATCTGCTTGTGGGCGGTGAGCGGGGCGGACGCCTGCGGCGGGATCTTGAATGTAGCCGTTGAAACTCCCGAAAACTCTTTTACAAAATAGGACAAATATGCGGGGTATTGACTCATTATAATGTAAATGAATATTATATTTTAAGGGGTGTGCTCCTAAAAGATAATATTTATCCCACGATGCCGTGTATCTGCTTAATTGTGTTGGTTTCGTAGTTGAAGTTCTTGAACGGCGCGTTGAGCGTGTGCTCGTTGCCGCCGATGGCGAAGGTCTCCACCTTGAACGTGGCGTTGCTAAAGAGATTTCCGTCGAGCTCGATGCTGGGGTCCACCAGCGGGATTTCGCGTCCGTGGTGGTCGACCAGATGAAAGCGCAGTTCGGAGATGTGCCGGTTGTTCGAGTTGAGGAAGTAGGGGCTGCTCTCATACTGGAGCGCGCACACCACGTCGTCCACCGGAATCTTGGCGAGGATGTGACTGGCGACCATGTGCGAGTCTTGGACGGCACCGTGTGTGGAGAGGTTCTGCGACTCGAGGTTGTCGGCCACCTCGCTACACCGCATATACATAAAGGCCATCGAGGTGGTCTGCATGGGGTAGTAGCCCGCGATGATGATGTCGTTCGCACCAGTGTTATCAATGGCGAACGAGTTGGCGTTGGCGTTTTCCGCACCGATGCGCTTCGATCCTAAAATACAGTAGGAGTCGCCGAACTGTGTGCTGCCGTTGAACAGGGTGTCGGCGTCGTATTGCCGGGTTTGAAGTCTGAGGTTGGTGATGCCGTGGCCGGCGGCGGTCAGCGTGACGCCATATTTACGAAGTTTCGGACTGTCGTTCGTAGCGGGCTTTTGCGTGTTGTTGGGTCCGAAATTGACGTTGATTGGTGCTGCTGCGAAATGCTCCACGAGTCGGTCCGTGAACTCCTTGGCAATGTCTTCAATCGAGTCGTAGTCGCCCGGGGTCAGTTGAATGAACTCGTCGTAGTCAGTGTTGTTGTGCGTGTAAGAGACATTCACCAAGTTGTTCAAGTTGTTAATGTAGTAGAAGTTGCGAAAGCAGCTAAACTGGGTCACGGACAGCTTGGTCATCTCTCCGGCGTTGCACGTGAGCGGGCTCGTGTTGAGGCACATGCGAAAGCGCGAGAACTGGCTTTCGGCCGCTCCGACTTGCCCTGACTGGTTCGTGCTTAAAAAGATGTCGCGCGAGTGTGTGAGGACGCTCATTTATATTAGCCTTCTAAAATATAATTAGGTGTGGACCCGCTCGTATTTGGCGCTCATTTCCTTAAACGGCGCCTCCGCCTTGACCACGGGGGCAGACTCGCTCATGCGCTCGAGCGCGTATGCCTTGGACTCCTCGGGGTGTAGGTAGCAGTAGGTGGCGATCATATCAATCCACGAGATGTCCACGTCGGGGAAGTCGCGCTGCATCTGCTTGTTCCACTGGTCGATTTCCATCTCCTGCTCGGGGGTCAGTCCCATGCGCGGCTCGTTCTTCGCACGGGGCAGCACCTCGCCTTTGTCGTTGACCCAGCCCTGCGGCGTAATCTGCCCGTCCCTAAACTCGGTCTCGATAATCTTTGCTAGTTCGTTGTTGGAAGAATCCATATTAAATATACCATAGATTTAATATTTGTTTATTTCATTTCAATTAATGGTGGTCGTGTAGCCGGTCGTGGGCATCGCATTGTCCTCTTGGTTGGCGGCGGCGCTGTTATTCACGGGGTGGGCCGCATTGTAAGCGTCCATCTCTTGCTGAATTAATAGTGCTGTGTTCGGGTTTGGTGTTTTGCCGGTCAGCTGTGCTCGGTCCACAATTTGAAATGAGGGAGTGCCTCCCGGTTCGTCGAACAAGATATGAATCTCATGGGTGTCAACGGACGCGTCCTTCATCGCTTGGTGTACCCTTCGTCGCTGTTTTGTGTCCTTGTGTGCTTGATTGTAATACTTTTTCTGTTCTTGTGGTGTCATCGTTGCCAACTTTGCTTTGTCGTCAGCCGATGGTTTCCAAGTCTCCGCATTATCGTACAACCAGTTCTCCCAATACTTTCGTTCCTTCTCGTTCGTAATCTGATGCGAAGCTTGATACCAATCATCGTCACCTTCTAAATCAAGTGCTTTGTTGACTTGTGTCAACGCCGCATTGGAAGCGGCCGTCACGGCTAGAGTGTCAAGTGCCATCACTCCTGCCGTTGCCAAGGTAGGGACGGCAGCAACGCCACCTCCCACGGCTGCCTCTTCCACTACGCCTTCTTTGGCCGCATTTGCGACTAACGCTCTGACCTCTGCCGACCCCGTTTCAAGGGCTGCTGATTCACCGGGCAACTTCAGCGTCGGCTCACGAGATGCTTGAGTAATAGCCTCGTGCAAATCAACGGGTTCTTTTGGTTGATAGTCCGACGCTGAATATATTTTACGGGACAAAGGAGCGTTGGGTGGCATCTCCTCCGCCACCAAGTTTTCCGCATCTAGTCGCGCTATTTCCGCACGCTCTGCGTCTAGCCGTTCTGTTCCCTGCTGCCACTTGTTCAACGTGGTTGGCGTTTCCGGGGCACCGCCTTCAAGACCGAACATGTCTGAGGGTGTTTCAACTACTCCTGACGATTCTACTGTTTTCACTGTCCCAGTTTCACGAGGCACCTCTGCTTTTGATTCCTCTATTGCTGCTCGAAGTTGTATCTCGTCATATTCAGCATCACGAGCGATCTGTTCGGCTTGCCGTTCTTGCTCACGACGAATGGTCCCCGCTTCGCTCGAATCAATCTCCACACCACCAAAGGGCTTGTCGTCATCAACAGGGAGCTGCGTGTTACCAGATTCATATCTTTTGGTTGCCTCCAAGACGGCGTTATACTCCTGCTCCGCCTCATACTGCTCTGTGGCCGCCTCCACTTGCTTGAACTCCTCCGCCTCCCGATACTGCTTGGTCTTGGCTCGGAGTCTCAACTGCTCCTGCGTCATCGGTGGCTCTTCCGGGTGATTGAACATGATGACCTCTGTTTCCTCGCCTGCTTCGGCGGCGTCAGCGTCGATAAAAGTGTTCAAGTCTTCTTGTATATTCTTGTATGAGTCATACATCTTTTTGGACAAGCCCGCATAACGGAGGACGTTGGAAGCCGTGTTCAAGTAATCGAAACCGCCACCACCATCACCGCCATCACCGCCGCCGCCGCCGTCGTAGGGGACGATGTCTCCTCTGGCTTGGTCACGGAAGCCGTCATAAGGCGTGTTGCCCTCCGGCACGCACTTCCCATATCGCTCTACAAATCCGGGTGGACACACCAACGTATGCCTTTTCATTATATAGTTTCTAAACATTTAAATTGTAGGTCTATTGTATAATGGCGCCTGCGATTTTTACTGACGATTACATCAGACGTATGTGTCCCGAAAACTACCCAATCCCGCTCAAACGGATGAGTGTGCTCGACCCGACCACTGAGCCGGCTTATTTAGCACGCGGGTTCACGGGCATCCGCTACGTCGCGCCGCCCACACGCCCACCGCGCAACGTGGAAACATTAGCGCGCACGATGGCGTCGATGCGCATGGGCACCAGCGACTACGGCGACGACGTTGTCCAACGGCAGCGGGACGTGATTCAAGGCTTCGTCGATGGCGGCAACCCTCCGCCGCCTCCGCCACCGCCTGCGCCTGCTGCGCCACCGACTGCGCCTGCTCCCATGAGTGACGACGAAGAAGATGTAAATGACGATTATGAACGGCAATTGAGAGACGCATTGAATAAACCGGTAGCAAACGTTGTACCTTCTGCTAGTGGTGATGGTGGTGATGGTGGTGGTGATGGTGATGGTGGTGAGGCTGACACGGGTAGACCATGGTTATCGTTACGGTCAAATGGTTCTCCATGGCGAGCACCTCGCGCAGGTGGAGGTAGGCGTGGGTCGGGTGGATGGGCAGGCTTGGAGG
>Ga0163111_10002942_pt1 | contig 10904 bp, 14 predicted proteins | sample CRUFie1St18metaG_FD_109645 | JGI IMG/M metagenome (GOLD analysis project Ga0163111, IMG submission 109645) | Marine microbial communities from the Costa Rica Dome - CRUD Field 142mm St18 metaG | ecosystem: Environmental > Aquatic > Marine > Oceanic > Photic zone | place: Costa Rica: the Eastern... | reverse complement strand
TAGGGTGCCGCTGCCATCTGATACTAGCTTTATCTCGGCTCCTAGTAGCTTCATTCTAAATAAATTAGGTTTTTGGCGTTCAGCATCTTTTGCGCCCATATATACTACACACTGCATGCCAAATAATGCACATACGGTAGCAGTGGCCACGCCATGTTGCCCTGCACCAGTTTCTGCCAGTATGCGTTTTTTACCCATGCGTTTGGCAAGTAAAATTTGGCCAATACAATTATTTATTTTATGCGCGCCAGTATGGTTTAGCTCATCACGCTTAAAGTATATTTTTGCACCACCTAGTTGCTCGGTTAAGTTTTTAGCAAAATATAGCGGGTTAGGGCGGCCAACATAATGTTTTAAGTAGTAATCAAACTTTTGTTTAAATTTTTGGTCAGTTTTTGCCTTTTTATACTCCTCCTCTACTTGCAGGATTAGGGGCATTAAAGTTTCTGCCACGTAACGGCCACCATATTGCCCAAAATGGCCTTGTGAGTCCGGGTAACTATATTGCTCTTGCTGTTTCAATTACTTGCTTAATTAGTTGGGGTGATTTTACACCTTTTGCCGATTCAACGCCACTTGATAAATCAATATATTTAGCGCCACTTATTTGTATGGCTTGGGATAAGTTACTATTGTTAAGCCCGCCAGATAAAAAATATGGCTTTGATGAGATGTAGTCTTTTAAAATATTCCAATCAAAACTTACTGCATTACCACCTGGTATATTGCTATGTTTTGGTGGCTTGGCATCAAATAAAAAGTAATCTGCAATATCTGCAAATGGTTTTATTTTTTGTAGGTCATCAGCAGTGCTAATACCAAAAGCTTTTATAATAGGTAGGTCAAATTGTTGCTTGATTTGTTTAATACGCTCTACAGTTTCATCACCATGTAGTTGCAAAAAATCAGGTTGTAAATTGGCTATTATTTCTTCTAATTCATCATTATTAGCATCTACCGTTACTGCCACCTTGGGTATAGTAATTATATCAGCTAGTTGTTTAGCTTGTTCATAGCTTATATGGCGTGGAGATTTTGGGTAAAATACAAAGCCAGCATAATCAGGCCTATATTGTTGTACCGCCTGTGCTGCCTCAATACTATTTATGCCGCAAATTTTTATTTTCATGGGTTTTTGATAAATAAACTACCCCACACATTATCACAAATGAGCCTATTATTGTATAAATATCAATTGTCTCATCAAACATAAAGTAACTAAGTATTATAGCAAAAATAAGCTTAGTAAAATCAAATGGCATTACTGCGCTAATATTGGCTAAACTAAACGCTTTAATAGTAGCGTAAAAAGTTGTTAACCATGCAAGAGAGGTAACTACTATATATATGCCTTGCTGTAATGTAGGTATTTGCCAGTGATATATAGCTAAAGGCAAGCCAATTAAAACAGCCATGATGCCGCCAAAAAACATCATGTTTATTGGCCCCTCAGTTTTTGTTAGTAGCTTTATATTTATATCTATCAAGCCCCATAGCAAGGTTACGCTTGCTAGCAGTAAACCTATCCAGTTAAAGCTACCTGCTGCTGGGCGTAGTATAATAATAACTCCGCATAAACCTATTGTAAGAGCAATTATTTTGGCTTTATTTAGATGCTCTTTAAAATATAGCACTGCCAATATACTGCTTACTATTGGTGATAAAAAGGTTATCGCAGTAGCAGTATTTAACGGTAGTTTATTAAGGCAATAATAAAATAACCATCCTGAGGATATCATTAAAAATGCCCGACTAAAATGTAAAGCTGGTTGGGTGGTTTTTGGCTTTATATTTTTAATAGCCATAATTACTACCACTATGATGGTTGCTACAACTACTTGTAAAAACATAAGTAGTAGCGGGTGGATGCCACCTATACCGTTAGTAGCTTTTTTAGCGAATGCCATAAGTATAGCTACACTTAAGGTGCGTAAAAACATATAACCTATAGCTTGCTTATAATTTTGCATGGGCGACAGTTTATAGCGGTTGATAATTAATAAATCTATCTGTATAAGCTTGCTCTGTTTTAATCACATGCGGATGTGGTGAAATTGGTAGACACGCTAGATTTAGGTTCTAGTGCCGCGAGGCGTGGGGGTTCAAGTCCCTCCATCCGCACCATGACTGTGTTTTTTACAGTCCAATAAAATCCAAATTTTAACTGTAATAACTAAGCTCTATAAGGGTTTTGTGTGTTATGTCGTCCGATGTCGTCCATTGACATCCTAAAACAAAAGAGTATAAAAAAGAGTATAAAGTATGTAATGAATAATAGACGCAAACAGATTGATGGTCGTACTACTACAGATATAAGGATAAAGGCTTTAAAAGCTGGGCAAACAATACCATGTGGTGGCAATTTAGTATGTGTAGCAAATGATAAGGGCATCAAAACTTTTAGGCTGCGTTATAAGTTTGGTGGTAAGCCCTATATTTATACAATTGGTAAATTTGGTAAGGAAGAAAGCGGCTTATACTCTTTAAAAAAAGCAAGGGCCGAGCGTGATAGGCTAAAAGCAATGATTGAAGAGGGGTTAAACCCTAGCTTAGAGAAAAAGAAGAGAAGGTTAGGGTTAGAGAAAAAAGTAAATAATACCTTGGAGAGCCTGGTAATAGAGTGGTTTGATACTCAAAAGGATAAAAGAGCTGAAAGCACCAATAAAAAGAATTTGGCTAGGATTAAGAGATATATCTTTCCTACATTAGGGGCAATGCCAATTGATGAGATTGATACTAGCCATCTATTTAAAGTTTTTGCTAAGCTAGGAGATAAGTTTGAAACGGCTAGTAAAATAAAAGAGGATTTAAATAGGGCTTTTTCTTATGCGGTTGTGCTTAAAGTTATAAAGTATAATTGCTTTCATGATTTTAGACTGCGTGAGGTAGTGAAAAAGAAAGAAGAAAAGAGTCACCCACATCTGTCAGAATCTGAATTGCCAGAGTTTTTTTATAAATTGTATAGTGTAGATAATAACTATCTGCATTTATTAAGTTTACACTTTATTGCACTAACCTTTTTAAGATTAAAAACAGCTAGGTTTTTTAAGTGGGAGTATGTCCATTGGGATAAGAAAGAGCTAAAAATACCAGCTAGCGAAATGAAAATGAAAAAGCCATTTACTGTGCCTATATCAAAGCAGCTAATGATTGTATTACAAAAAATCAAAGAGCTTAATTATAACTCTGAATATTTGTTTCCATCATATGGTAAAGAAAAGGTTATAAGTGAACACGCCTCTTTAAACTTAATGCATAGAGCAGGTTATAAGGGTAAGATGTGTAATCATGGTTGGAGGCATATTTATTCAACAATCTTGAATGAAAGCTTGCAGTTTAACAAAGACGCAATTGAGGTGCAGCTTCATCATACAGTTATATCAGCAAGCAAGGTAAGTAATGCCTATAATGATGCACAATATATGGATGAGCGTATCAAGATTATGAATTGGTGGGGTGACAAATTGGAAGAGTTGGGGATGAGGTTTTAATTATGAATACAATTAATAACGATAAGGCAAAATTATTAATAAAACCTAGTTTGATTAAAATTGACTGGGCTATATATTTTGCCGGCCATTCTATTTATGGCGATTGGTGGGATAACAATAGTGAGAAAGTAAATAAAATACTATATGACAACTTGCATACTTATAGGGAAAGCAAGAATAATGACCCTGTTTTTAAAAAGTTAGAGTTAGTAATATACCAGCTTTCACAAGCTCTATTTGACGGTAGGTTAAGCTCATACCTATTAATTGAGGTTGAAGATTATTACTTAAATCGTACCAAATTCAAAATTGATCAAAGTAGCTGGTATTATTCTTTTTTATGGAAACTCATTTTTTATGATAAAGACAAAGAAAAACTTGAGAAGCCATTAATAGCACAGATGCAAGTACAAACAGATGAAGAGTTTGAAGGGCAATTATCTGAAGTTGGTGAGATTGAGTTTTGTAATGTGTATTTATTAGCTAACGAGTTAGAAGCACAGGGGATTGAAATTGATTATTTAGCTATTATTCAAGATGAACTTGAAATAAAACCTAAAATGAAAACAGATCCTTTTAGCAATCAAGAAATAAAAAAAATTACAGAATTGCTACAAATACTTTTTGAAGAAGAGCTTCAGAAAGAAGCATCTGAGATTAGAATATTTACCTTTAATGAGGTAGCAGAAATAATAACTGTAAAGTACCCTGAGCTGAAAGGCCGTATAAACCTTAGTAGGTTGAATAGGCTTGATGTATGGAAAAAAAGAAATGAAAGATTAAAAACTGCAAGAGCAAGAAATCCAGCAAAGTAAAAATCTAATTATAACAATATATTGACTGTGTTTTGGGTAAAAGTTGTTTGCCGTTTTTGTTTTACTCTGCTTTTTAACGCTAACATTTTTGTTTTTAGATCCACTTTTTTGTTTTTTATGAGTAAGTTTTGTTTTATTTAATTAAAGTTAAAACAAAAGTAACCTCTTGATATATCTGGGTTTTATTGTGTATAATGAAGTCTAGATATTAACATCAAGGAGAACTTACAATGTCTAAAATAACAAGTAATCAGAGTGGCTTTTTAAGGTTACCTGAAGTTTTAAAAAGAATACCTGTATCACGTGCTACGTGGTGGGCAGGTATAAAAACGGGTAAGTACCCTGCTGGTTTTAAATTATCTGAGCGCACCACCGCCTGGCGTTTAATTGATATTGACGAGCTAGAGGAGCAGTTAATTAAGCAAAACATGGGGGTAGCCCGTGCAAAGTAGAGGTGCAAATAGAAACCGTAAGTTACTACTTAAACTAAAGATAACACTCACATCACTAAGTTTTGTTAAAAAAGCTCACCTAAAGAACCAGATGCAAGAGCTGAACTCAGACGGCTATATCTCAAGTGAAATGACTCGCAAAATGATTAAACTTTTGAATTTAGAGGAAAGATAAAATGGATAATATATTAAATAGAGAGGCTGAGAGCGTCCAAACTACAGCCCCTCACAATCTAGTTATAGATAAGAGTAATTACCATGAGAGTCAGATGCTTGCAAACAAAGTTATTGGCTATATGGCTAACAATCTTTTTGTGCTTAACCAATTGCCACAAGCTAATATTGCTAGGGCCTTAGAAGCCTATAGAGGTGGCATACCAGATTACCTACTTAAGCAAATGGAGGCGCTGGTATGAATTATACATATATAGCATCCCAAGCTTTAACATACTGGCCAAGAGTAGTTAATGCCCTTGGCTTAAAGGGCAGACTGGATAAAGGCAATTACTTAGCTCTTAACCCTACTCGTAATGATAAAACTATAGGCTCATTTGTACTAGATACTAAGCGTGGTAGGTGGTGTGATTTTGCTACTGGTGATAAGGGCGGTGATTTGATTAGTTACGTTGCTTATTGCCGAGGTATTAAGCAGAGCGAGGCAGCGCAATACATAACCCATTTATTAGGGGCTAATAATGAGTGTGTTTGACTTCAATAGCTATCATCAAAAGCTGTTTAGAGATGCTAAAAAGCTATCTTGCTTAGGCTTGCGATACCTTACATACCATAGAGGTATAGATATAGCTGTGTTGGAGAGCGTAACAACTTTCCGCTTTGCTCCCAGATGTTATAATAGTGACACCAAAGCCTATCACCCTGCATTGCTGGTTTTAGTATGTAACCCACTTGGCAATGAGTGTGATGCAGTACAACGCATCTACTTAAACCAAGATGGAGCTAAACTTACTGGTAAAGCTAAGAAACTAATAGGAGGTGCTAAGGGCAATGTGTTTTATGCAAAGCGTAAGACTAGTAAAGGTGGCTCTCTTATTATCACAGAGGGTGTAGAGGATTGCTTAACAGCAAAGCAGCATTGGGGTGCTAACAACGCTTATTGGGCAGCTATATCGGCAGGTAACCTGCCTAATATAGATATACCAAGTAGCTATAATTTTAGCAGTATCAAAATCGTAGTGGATAATGACGATGCAGGTATCAAAAACAGTGAGCTAGCAGCAGCCAAATGGCATGAACAAGGCCACAAGGTAGAGTTTATAAACTTACCTGTAGGCAAAGACTTAAATGCTTTGCATTTAGAGCAAATAATAAAAGAGATTAAAAAATGAATAATACAAATATAAATCCTATTGCAAGCATTGGGGATAATTCCACTCCCTTTAATGCTAATGCGGGCAATACTAGACGGGCTAGACCTAAACGCATTTTAAACGTGGTAGGAGCTAAAGACTTTCTTGATATGGATATACCAGAGCGAGAGGTCATTTTAGAACCAATAATCACAAGACAAAGCCTCATAATGCTACATGCCTGGCGTGGCCTTGGTAAAACATTAACCACACTAGGTATAGCGCTTGCCATTGCCAATGGTAAAAGCTTTTTAAAGTGGAGGGCAACAAAACCACATAGAGTAATTTACATAGATGGTGAAATGCCAGCAAACCAAATGCAAAATAGAATAAAGAAAATTCTCAAAAGTATGGGAGTTAGTGAACATAATAATGATTACTTCAAGCTATTAACCCCTGACTTTCAAGATATGGGTATGCCAGACATTAGCACTCAAGAGGGGCAAGATGAGCTTTACAACCTATCTAGCTTTAGGGATGCAGAGGTAGTAGTTATTGATAATCTATCTACACTATGCCGCACAGGTAAAGAGAATGAAGAGAGTAGTTGGAACTCAGTACAAAGCCTAATACTTAGATTGCGTAAAGAAGGCAAAGCCGTACTTATTGTACATCATAGTGGCAAAGGTGGTGGGCAGCGAGGTACATCTAAAAAAGAGGATATACTAGATACGGTTATAACTCTTAAACGCCCTGAGGATTATACAGCTAGTGAGGGAGCAAGGTTTAAAGTTGAGTTTGAAAAAGCCCGCAACCTTATGGGTGATGATGCTGATACGTTTGAGGTAAATGTAATTAACAACCCTGATGGTTCTTTAGATTGGGAATACAACGAGGTGGTTAATGAAATGGCTTATAACATACTAGAAGCCTATCAAGAGCTTGGTAGTATTAGAAAGGCTGCTAAGGAGCTAAATATAAGCACTTCCACAGCTCATAAATATGTAAATGAAGCTAAGGAGGCTGGCAAGATATGAGCGTTCGAGGTGTTCGACCTCTATACAAAACCGAACGCCCGAACGGTCTGATTCGGTGTAAGTAGAGGTAAAAATAATAAGTATATATATTTTACTATTATCTCTTTTTACAGGTGTTCGAGCGTTCGTTTTTACTATGGGTGCGAACGGTGCGAACATCCACTTAATAATAACAACAAGGAGAATAAAAAATGTTAAAAAACAAAAAAACAGAACTAACCAGCGCCGAGCTAGAGGAAAGCGTACTAGATGCTCAACTTGGCTAATGAAGTTAAGGATCTAAGGCTAGAAAACAAACTGCTTAACTCAGAGCTATCAGCTTTAATGGGTGGTAATGAATAAAGGTAGTAATTTTACCGCAATTAGCGGTGGATTAGCGGGTAAGTGTACCCATCAACATTAAAATATAAGGAGAATAAAATGAATAATGTTAACACACAAATAGGTGGCTCTAATGGGATTGATCCCAAAGAAGCGCAAAAACGCTCTGTAGCAGCTAGAAAGGCTAATACAAGTAAGGTTCAACTCTTTGAAGAGGCTTTTAAACAAATATCTGATAACAAAGATTTAACAATTGAGTTGTGTAAGGAGCTATTAAAAAAAGCTCTAAACGATAGTGATAAGGATATTTTGAAATATGTATTTGATCATATTTTTGGTAAAGCCACACAGCCTCAAGAGATTACTGGTAAAGATGGATCAGATTTAAAGGCCGCAGGAACGGTGGTTATAATTGAAGATAATGGCAGAGATAAAGGTTTTGGGAATGCAAATGTATAAAGATACTAAATTTGGTGGTAGTGATACAATTAGCCCAGTAGAAGCTCAACGCAGAAGTGCAGCAGCAAGGAAAGCTAATAATTACATTAAGGCAGGTATTGAGCAGCAGAAGGGTTTAGATGCTTGTGATAAACTGCTCTGTATAGCCTATGACAAGGCATTAGACGGCGATAAGGATATGTTAAAATACCTTATAGACCAGATGGAGGGTAAAGCTATCCAGCGTATTGAAAATAGTGTTGAAAACAAGCAAGATAATATGCCGCTTTCACATTTGCCAGATGAAGCACTTGATCAAATAGGTGAAATACTAGCTAAATATGAAATGGATAACAATTAACCAAAAACATAAAATTCTACCAAATACAATACTACAAACAATTACATAAGATTATAGCAACACACTTTTACCATTATGCCGGAGCATTATTGTAAGCCCTATTATAGATGAGTCTCAATACTGTAAGGCCAGCTATATGTAGTTCAAATTACTTGCCTATCTTTCCCATCTTATGCTTAAGTATAGCCTCATCAATCTTGGCTATAAAATCAGTGTCATGGTCCATGCATATAGCCTCTGGGCCTGTTAGCTCCCAATCTTTATATTCGTAACCATCTTTGTAGCCATAGCGGATAAATACGCTGAAATATATCCCATACATCTCAATACCTGTGTGAAACTCTTGCATATTAACCTCTCACTGTGGTTAGATATTCTATTACGCACTCAATACTATTTCTGAGCTTTGGATCAGTAACGGGGGGTATATCATATATTGGTAATGTAGAGCTTTCAGTACTAGTAAAGAAGTAATCAATTGATACTTGTAATATATCAGCAATTACCCACAGCCTTGATGCAGAAATACGATTAGCACCTGCCTCATACTTTTGCATTTGTTGATAGCTAACCCCACAAGCTTTGGATAATGCTTTCATGGTGATTTTTAACTGTAAACGTCTCTTACGTATTTGTTGGCCGATATGTATATCAACCTGATTTGCTTTATATCTTTCTGGCATCTTACCCCTTGGTTAATTGTTAAAACAAAAAGCCACCAGAAACTGGTGGCGGGAGTAGAAAAACCTGTCTCACGAAAGGCACGGCTATCTTTAAGCCGAAGCTCTGAACATACATAACCGTCTCCCGCCCAAAGCGAGAAACGACATATTTGTTTATGATGCTATGTCATCATCATGTGAGACAGGGGTTTTCTAGGCCCCAGGCGTACTATTGCACGCCCAGGTTGACTGTTAATAGTTTTTAAGGGTAGGAGCAAGAGATTTTATCTTTGTTTAGGAGTGGTGTCCTCTTCAAGCCTACCAGCCCAACTATCGCGTGATGGTTTTGTATAAACTGGCAAATCTTTTAGATGTGCTACTTTATCATTTAATATTTGTTGAGCTTTATCAGGTGGACATCCTAATTCTATTTCAGGATATTTCTCACAGTATTTTATTGGTATCCCAGATTCTACAAATACATATAGTAAGTGTGGTGAGATATTACCAGTTTCTGCGCGTGCTACTAATCTATCAATAGTCTCTTCTACTGTAAGAGGTATTAATACACCACGGCCATTTGTGGCAGTCTCAAATTTATCACATATCTGCATCATTCCTGCGCCTTCAAAAATTGTGCTTTCATTAACCCAATTAGAGCGGATTTGGGCATCTGAGCGATACGATTTAGGGAAGCCAGATCTCATATTGACTCCTAAATGATGTGTTGGGATGGCACCTATTTGATTAAGTGGTAAAAATATTTGTTTTGATAATACTCTGCTGCCGTATCCAATATGTCTTCTCTTTATTTGTATTAAGCGATCAAGAAATTCTTCATCTAATGGCCCTAGCCTAACTGGGCGTACTTTTTTATTAATTACTAAGTCTTGTACAGCTTGTTCTACTACTTCTTGCGTAAATGCTTGTTTAACTTCCCTAATCTGTTTTTCTAATTGAGCTGCTTTAGGGTATCTACTCTTTAATACGTTTATGGAATCCTCAAGGGCTGTATTATCAATTTTTAATGTGTTTGCTATAGCCAGCGTTAGTTCAACATCAGCACTGTTATAATGGTCAGATAATTCTTTTACGGTTGCTTGGTCTTCGTTAGGGCATGGTCCAACTATAATAGATTGTGCAATTCTAGTAGCTAGGCGATCTCTAACCAAACCAACAAAGACTGGGCTTTCTAAAGCATGTTCATCTAGGAATATTTTACCAAAATCATGTAAGCATGCAGAATAGTGTAGTGCCTTGATAAAACTATCTGAGGCAAAAAGTTTTTGTAAGTGTGGCGGAAGCTCAATTGAGCTGTTGTTAACTAGATTATCAACATTAAGTGTATTAAAAACACTTTGATTTTTATGTAATGCAAGAGCAAAATTATCAAATAGTTCTGTTACTCGTTTAAAGTGTTGTGCTTCTCGGGGTGCAAGTTCCTCAAAATAACTATTAAAGAGCTCTACAAATGTAGATAAAAAATATTCTTGTTGTTTAACATAGGAGTTTATATCAGCAGCTATTTGTGCGCCAAAACAAAAGGGAACCATATGTGTAATGGCCCGTACTAAATTTGCATGTTGTTCGTAATATTCTGCTCCCCATGTATCTGGTTTTAATTTGCGTAGTGTAAAATGTACATAGCCGTGTTCAGGAAGTACTACAGCGCCTGAAATATTAACATACTTTGTTTCGTCTAAAGGTGGTGCTTCTACAGACCAACCACTATAATCCCTATGGGCACCAGTAACTGTAACCATATAATCAACAATTTGGTCCAATGTTCTATGTGGATTACGCATATTACCGCCAGGCGCTTTGCATTTATCTATCAATGCTGCCATACTATTGAGACACTCTATACAGCTTTGTAAATATTGTAGTTTATTAGACAAAAGGGCATAATGGTAAATTATGGGTCGCTATTTTTTGATTTTGGGTGGTTTAGAGCTAGGAATCTGAAGGCTTTTTTCTTTCTTTTTGTATTCAACCCCCGGTGGAGATTAAGTTTTTCTTT
>Ga0163111_10002940_pt1 | contig 10905 bp, 3 predicted proteins | sample CRUFie1St18metaG_FD_109645 | JGI IMG/M metagenome (GOLD analysis project Ga0163111, IMG submission 109645) | Marine microbial communities from the Costa Rica Dome - CRUD Field 142mm St18 metaG | ecosystem: Environmental > Aquatic > Marine > Oceanic > Photic zone | place: Costa Rica: the Eastern... | reverse complement strand
CGCTTGAATCAGTATAGCTACCGTAAAAAGTATTTCTATCTGCAGTTGATGAATTGTGATTGTAAGGTATTCCGTTTTTAAAAGTAAAATAATTATTTGATAAACTAACACCATGCTCTGGTACAAATGATTTGAAACTAGTCCAACCTCTTACGTTTTCATTAAAAGTAATAGTAGAGTTATTACTAAAAGGATAAACTTGCTGCATAGCAATATTATCAACACTACCACTTGTAGTATCTTTAGAAACAAATATAACAAAAGTATCTAGTAATTGACCTTGGCTAACATTTTCTACTAATTGATGATTTGCTTGGTATGAGCCTGTGCTGTCTATAGGTCCAAAATTAAAACCTTTACCAGCGCTATTAAAATAATAACCACTTATTTCACCACTTGTAATATCATGTTCAAAAGATAGTTTTATATAGTCATCAGCTTGTAATGTTGAAGAAATACCTTGTAGTATTTGTACTTGACCTGTGCTACCTGTTATTGGAGAATTATTAAAAACTATTTGACCGTCATTGTTTATTTCGTTATAATCAATATAGTTGTTTAAAAGTGGATCAAAACCTTCTATAGTGAACTGATCTATATTACCAGCTACAAAATAATTTGTTAAATCTATAAGCTCAAAATCACCTATAATACCAACAAAGCCATCTGGATTTCCTGTCCAAACATCAAAACGTATTCTGTCATGGAAATTTATTCCTGTACTTCCTGGGCTGAAACCTAAAGTAATATAATCTATTACTGATCCAGTTGAAACACCATCACGCTTAAGTTCGTACCCCATCATATCATTGTCGTCAAAATTAAATTCAAGAGAGTAATCACCATCTTGATCTATCTTACCAAAATTACCTCCAAAAGACATACCGTTTAAACCACTACTTAAGTGGGCTATTAGTTCGCCTTGAACATAATTACTAATACTAAACTTGAATTCATAACCATCAGCAGTTGTTGGAAATGGATTTAACGGATCAAACTCTTGTAAAATTCCATCGAAAACTCCGGTGTAATTTTGAAACTCAATACCATTTGGAGTACCAAACACTGATGGTAAAGAATAAGAATTAACTATAACATCCTGAAATACTTGCCAGTTATCAATTGTACCGCCAGTATAAATATCGTTTATTTCTATTAAATCAATACTTTCAATTTGAATTTTTACATCATCAGGTATAGAAATCTTTATTGTTCCATTTGCCGCTTGATCTCCATCTATTTTTATAATAGCTCTTAACACGTTAGCTGATGGTTGTAATGAACTATAAGCTGGAGGTAAGAAAGCCAAATTATTTACAAAAATAACGCCATTCATATTTCCTCCAGATTTTATAGTTATATCGCTACCAGAAACAAAATTAGCAAGAGTATGAACAATATCTATTCTATAATAATCGTCTAGAGTAAGGCTAAGACCTGTTTGTGATAAAATTATACCGTTAGTAACATTGTCAAACTCTATTGTATCGTCAGTGCTATTAGTTGTTGAAGAATAGCTAGAAGGTGACGTAGGTAAAGTAACACCGTTGTCTGTACTTCCACTTGATGGAAATTGATACGACGCTGTAGCTCCAGTACCAGCTTGAGTTAAAGTAGTAGTAGTAAGATCATTAAACTGCGGGCCGTAATTACTACTATTATTAGCTACTGTTATATAATCATACCAATTTAATGAATTTAATAAACCATCTTGTATAGACCAATTGCTTAAATTATGACTTACTAATGCAAAGGCAGGTATTGGAGCATCTGGAACAGGATTACCATCTTGTGTTGTTGACGTTGTAAATACTTCTGGTTGATTTAACCGAAACCTTTTACGTATTTGAAGAAAAGTAATTAAACCGTGTGGTTTAGGATTGTTATCATCTAATATTTTAATACCAACTTGTAAATTATCTACTAATATTTTATCATCAGTAGTACCATCGCTAAATTTAAACCATACTTCATGAGTTTTTAAAGCATCAGTAGAGTCATCGATAGTATTAAACTCAACACTAGGATTAATAGCATAGCGATGAGTTGAGCTTGGATCTGTGTCCCAACCACTAATACCTTCGTTCTCATAAGTACCTGTAGCAGGTGTGTGATAATAATTTCTAAATTCATAAGTGTCAGGATCAGTATCATCATACGTAGAATTTGCTTCGTCAAATATTACGCTTTGAGCAACTGCAACTCTATCAAAAGAGTTCCACTCATTGTACAATGTAACTTGTATTCTTCTTGGGTTTGGGGCGTTTCCTAATATATGTTGTACTGGATTTTTAAACCCAAACTTTATTTGCACTTCTTCACCGTTAAACACTGTAGTGTCCATTGCAGTAGCAAAAGGTTGATTACCATTTTCATCTATGTAACTTAACGTGTTACTTGTTACCACCGTATTACCAGGACCCATTATTCCACCTGGCATTACATACGGCCTATGTTCTCCTGGAAAAAGTAATTCTTGACTAGTTTTACTTATAGCTATACCCTGTGTATTAGTCTCACCAGCTGAAAGACTTCCATCACCAGGCTCTGTTGTTTGTAATGCTGGCCACTCTATTGCATTAAATCCTAAGGAATTGTCATAAGTTCCATTGTACCACCATATATCACCATCTTCATTTACACTAATACCAGTTTGTGAATTAGTAACATCTGGAAATGGTGCCATTGTAGCAGAAGGAAATCTATTATCATAAGTAACTTTTAAAGTATATTGTCTTTCTATATGAGTGTTTCCAGATTTTTCGCTAAAAGGATCTCGAGGAAAACCACCATTATCTGTCCAACTACCTGCTGGATCATTTGGATCAGAAAAATCACCCCAATTACCAGGGTTAAATCCTTGGTTATATATAACACTATCACTAAAAGTTGCAACTGGAGCCATTTGTCTATTTGTTGTAACGTTAATAGTAGTTGTTTCTGTTTCTAGTATTAATTCACCTATACCTATTGCTGGATATTGCTCTACAACTGTTGTTGTAAGGTATTGTTCGTTTAAAAATATATTGTCAGCTGAATCTATAGTAGCTGGAACTACATCAGTATAACTAGTTATATTAGGATTTAAAATTAAATTAGAATTACCAATAAGCGAAGAAGATTGACTTCCGCTAGAGTCTAAAGAGCTATTTTGAATTAAATTTTGCCCTGGAAGCTTACCAGATAAAGTTAAGTTGTAATCTTTATGATAATTATCGTAAGTACCTATTATACTATCTGTTTGTTTTAAATTGTTTTTAAAATAATTACCCATATCTGCTTCTGATATAGGAGTTATACCGTCCATAGATAATCTAAGTACAGCGCCTCTTTGTCTGTCTGTAAAATAAGCTCTATAACCTTCTTTTACAAATGACTCTGGATTTTTAGATATACCATAGTCACCAACAAAAGGAGTTGCATCGCCTAAAACATTTGTTGAAGCTATAAGCTGTGCGTTACCATCTGCATTAAATAAAGTATCTTTATTAGAGTTTATACCAATAACTCTATCTTCGCAAAAAGCAATTAAACTAATTCTTCTTTGAAATAATTTTTGTATACTACCGTATGTTGGATTTAAATCTTTAGTAATATTCTCAGCTATTATAAATTGATTTAAATTATTTACACCAGAAGTTGAGTTGTAAATACCAGAATATATTAAACCATTTTTTCTATGCTCTTCTTTATATTCTTGATCTATTAAAACTGTTGAAGCTTTAAAACCATTAGATATGCTAGGCGTGTTAAAGTCGTCTCTAATTCTATCAGACTCTACACCGTTACCAAAAGAAAAACAATTGTGCCAACTTAAACCATGCTGCATACTGGCGTCAAGCACTGCGTCTATATTAAATGTTTTTACATAGTCAGCATTGCTTTGTGTAGGTATACTTGTTATTCTTGTGGTAACATAACTACCGTCTTTTCTAAAAAACCTTATTTGCACGTTAGTATAATCAATAGCATTACTAGGAGAGGATTCGGCATTAAAACCATCACCAGTAACAGTTAATTCGTTACTGCTCCAAGACTCTACAAGAATATCATCTAATATTTGAATTTTACCGTTTCTAGCATCGTTTAATAATATTTCTATTCTAGAACCTATTGGTGCTAAAAGGTCATTTGTTTTATCGTTTAAATAAATAGGATATGGTTGGCTAGCTTCGTAATATATATCTAAACCTGTTTTTTCTCTAGGTTCTGTTTCCCAAATACAGCTAGTTGATTTAATGCTTTCTGCAAAAGCTTCATTGCCAATACCAAGTATTTCAAAGTCTACAGATTCGCTAGCGTTAGGAGCATCTGTGCCAGCTAAAACAATTTGTGATATGTCTTTGTCTACTTCAAAAATATAAACTAATCTTCTATTATCTCTTCGACCAAAATGGTATATCTTTTCTTTAGCAAGATTAAAGTTACCAGAAGTAGGATTTGCAACCCACGCAGTAACAGCTTCTTCTACGCTATCACCTTTAAGCTGTTTTGAACTTGTAAATGTAGAGCTAAAATTAGTAGCTTGATAATGAGCTCTCCAAGGAGTATGATTATAAAGTTTTACTGATTTTACATCACTTAATATTTCTATAGTTTCGTCTGAGTCATGTGAAAACTTAAATTTAGCACCTTTCTTTAAATTATCAATAAAATCTTTTACAGCGCTACTAGGATTTTCGTAAGTTGGATTCCACTGATTTAAATGCGCATCTTCATAATCAGCATCGTAACCTTGCCCGTTGTCTTTACTTGGAACGTCAGGAAGACCATTAAAACTTGCGTCAAAGTTACCTTCCATATAAGCTTCGTTACCAGCATCATCTATAAAAACACCACCACCCCATATACCTTGTAAATAATTACTTAATCCATTAGGTCCTTTAGTAGGTGAAGTTTCATCTAAACTACCAAAACTATTGTCGTGTAAATTAACACCAGGTCCTAAAAAAGATAAGTGCATGTAATATTTACCATTTTCATTACCATAAAAATATTGAACTGGATAATTTCCTGGCAAACCAACTTGTTTTTTCCAAACTCTATAACCAACGCCACCAACGTTTTGAGTATGACTATCATCTGTAGTTATAAAACCTTCTAAAGAATTTATATCTTCATCTCTACTCATAGTACCTGTAGTACCATCATTATGTGGAACAGGTAAAGTTGAACCAAATTTTGTAAAATCATAAACTCCAGGTGATTGCTCTTGCCATATATTAGCCATTACAGGAGTAGCTACTCGAGAGCCAAACCATGTTTGACCAGAGGCTTTAGCTAAGTTGCTAATTAAAGACTGACCAGACGCCATGTAAACGTTGTCAATAAAAAACATTCCTGAATTAGTTGCAGGTTCATTAGATAATATGCTGGCCCAAGCAGCTTGAGTGTTAGTTATCGGTGAAACACTACTGTTAATATGTGTTATTAAATTATTTGCTCCAGTAATAGCTGTGCTAGTTTGAGCGTTTATCATACCTTGAGTAGGGTCGAAACTTGTAGTTTCAGTATCTTGAAAATAGTTAATACTTTTTTGAGCTAATGTATTAAAATTAGAGCTTAATAAAGTATCAACTTCTCTTATTTCTTCATCAGTAACTTCGCTTGTAGATATTTTTACAAAAAATTTACCTGAAAATAAATCTATATCTTTTTGTACTTTTCTTGAAAAACTAATTACAATATCTTCGTGAAAAATACCAGTACCATTACCATCATCTGCTAAAGTAACATCTTCTTCTTTTATTGGCTCTTCTAACTTTATAGTATAAGTATCTGGATTTGCTTGTTTTTGAACTGAAACAGCTTTGTAAACATTAGAGTGTTGTACATCTGCTCCTGTAACTTTTTTAAATGAAAAGAATATATCATCGCCAAAACTATCAACAGAGTCTTTGATTAATTCTGCACCGCTACAATCATCTTCCCAAGCTGTTACATCTATTTCAAGAGTGTCAGTTGCTGTATTAAATCTACGGTCAGCATCAAGAAATAAAGTTTCTAAAAATGTACCTGTACCATCTGTGTCTTGATTAGCTTCGCCTAATTTATTGTAAACAAATTTAATAGCTTCAGGCGCTTCGTTATCTATACTTAAAACTTTAAACTTATTTTTTGAAAGAACTTGAGTGTCATCTACATCATTTTTTCTTTTAAGTATTATATAATCTTCTTCTGTCAATTTATTTCTATCAGCTGAAGCAAAACTTAAATATATATTTTTATCTTTTTCTTGTTTTGGGTTTACAACAGACTGCATGTAAGCTGTTTCCATTAAAAGATTATAATACTCACTAGAAGTTTCTTTTACATAAGCTTTATAATAGTCTGCCCAAAAAGGTAAAAATGAATTTAAAGAAAACTCTATAAGAGTTGATTGACTTGCTAGAGGGCCATAAGTATTAGCATCAACCCATGGAACGCTAACACCCGCGTTGTCGCCTGTAAATACTGGAGTTTCTCTACCATATTTGTCTCCAAAAACAATACCAACTTGATAATCTCTTTCTGATTTTAAAGAAGGCAAACCGCTTTCCTCAAAGCTTTTTGCGTTTTCTCTTAGGTTATAGTTAGCGCTTAAAAGTTTACCAGGCTTTACAATATCGTTGTTATAAGACAACAAATCATAACCTTGTTTATAGTTACCATACACAAGTCTATTTCCAGTAATTTCTTGAGACAAAGCTCTTTTAGGTACACTGTCAAAAACTCTTAAATTTTGATTTTCACCAACAGCGTAACTTAAGCTTTCAGAATTAACTGTATATATATTATTAATAAACTCGTCATCATCTAAGTTAATTGTTTTTATAGAATAAACAACATTAGAGCCTTCTTCTTTATATAGTATTTGGATTTGGTAAACATCGTCAGGCATGTTAGAAGAAAAGCCTAAAAGATCAATAGATTTAATATCATTTACCATTGCAGTGTTATAGCCTTCTTCTTTATTGTAAAAATCTTTTTTATCTAAATTTTTAAAATAATTAGAATTAAAAACTACATTAGTAAAAGGACCAAAAGAAGAATATTGGCCGTCTTCATATCTATATCTATAAGAAAATCTTGGGAAAACTTTTTCAAATAAGTTAGGTTCGTTAACGCTAGACGTTTCGTTTATTTGAAATTCTAATGGATTTTTAGGGCTTTTTTTAATAACAGTAATATGATCTTCAGTTAAATCACCTTTGTCAACACCGCTTACAAAAAGTTTAGTTTTTGTTGCAACACTTAAATCTGCCGCTGTTTGATCTGTACCTAATATGCAGTTATCTATATTTATTTTTTTTGGTTCAGAATTATTGTCTGTAAAAAATAAAATATTATCAACAATATTTACACCTGTTATTATTTTGTTAGTAAATTTTAAAACATTTTTACCAGTATCTACTACTACGTATTTAGTTTGTTTATTTTCAAAATCATACTCAAGTATAGCGTCTGAACTACTACCAGTTACAAACCAGTATAATTTATTTGTTTTTTCATCTGCAATGCTAGCTATACAATTATAATCACTATTAGGAACTAAAGGATTATTTATTGGAGAATTACCTAAAACATTTTGAACTACACCAACATCAGAGTCGTCAGTTGTAGAAACTTTAACGTTCATTGCATGTCTGTACTGACCATTAGGAATAATTCTTTCATCAAGGTCTTTGTTCATTTTACCTTGAGAAAAAGTACTTTTAATCTCTGGCATATATTAGTGTTTTATCCACTTAGATTTACCTCTAAGCGTTTGTATTATTTCTTGTGTCTTTATGTTTGACAGTCTTAATTTAGCTTGTCTAGTAGCTGCAAACTTTTCTCTTTTGTATCTTCTAACTACATACTCTGGAATATTTGCTCTTGTAGATAATATAGCGTACATAATATGTTTGTACATAGCTTCTTGCGCAAACTTATGTACTTGCATTTCTTCATCAGTACCTAAACTATCACTTATATAATCTAATATAACAGTTTTACCTCCTACATTAGAACTAAAGTTTATTAAACCTTTTAAATTGTCTATAAAGTAAGAACCATTAACTTGTGCGTTTAAAGGTTCAATACCATATCTTTCACCAAGAACTAAATCATAAGTACCATCATCGTACTTATTTATATTTTCTCTAGGTGTCATTGAAGTGAAGTTACTTGACGTAGTAGAAGTTCCATCATCTTGTAAATTGCTAAAACTACCTTCAAACGTTAAGTTAATATCATCTAAAGTTAATGTAGCTGTTTTGTCTACGTTAGGAGGAGTTTCAACAAACATAGTAACTAAAACGTATACTTTGTTAAAACTACTAACGTCTATGTTTGGCAACTGTTTAGTAGCACTATCATCAGCGTTAGCACTTCCTCTCCATTGTATGTAAGCTTTGTTGAAAGTACCAGGAGAGTTTGCATAAGGTATAAAGTTAGGACCAACTTGAGTAATTAATGAACTTAGTATTCTGTTAGTACCTACAGTTCCATTGTTTGTACTTGGCCCATTATTTTTTAAAGGATTTGTTATATGATCTCCTTGAGTTCTACTAATACCTAATCTTATAGTTGCATTAACAAAACCATCAGCTGCTTTTGGAGCAAAGCCTGTTGCTTCTAAATCTAACTCATCTAAACCAGACACGTCTATTTCTTGCCAACAACTATAAGCTCTCGAATAAGGAGTGTTTAAACTATTTGATTGATTTGAAAGTTCTCTATGAAAAGTACCTGTAAGTTTTTCATTAACAACACCAAAGATATCTGACACAGTTGCGCTGTTAGGGTTAAACTGGTTAGTACCTGTTTGTATTCTAGCGGTTGTAGCAGACCAGTCTTGTAAAGCATTTAAATTAGAAGAAAAATCAGAATTTAAAAAACCAGGCACAGCATCAGCGTTTCCACCAAAATCATAATTACCATCATTATCTTGTTTAACTTTAAAAGGATTTGAAGTTTGGTTAGTAGGATATAAAGGATGTTTTATACCAGCTTCGTCACTCCAAGATAGTTGAGTGTAGTTAACATAATCATGAGGTAGTATCATAGTTAAACTAGAAGGTAAAACTATTTCTTGTGATTTAACGGATTTAAAAGTATCAAATGATAATTCTTGCAAAGCTCTTTGAGCGTGAAAAGCAACATCTGTTTTGCTAGCTTTACTTATCAATTTATTTTCACCAACATAAGCTACTACAAACTGATCTATTATATTTTTTAAAGAAACAAATTGATAGCTACCATAATTATTATTAGTATAGTAATCTAGTTGTGATTGATTTGATAGTCCCATTTATTTATGCTTTTTGTTGTTGAATTGATTTGTTTTCTTGCGCAGAACCAATTTGATATAAAGAAGGATCTTTTAAAGTAACGCCAGCTAACTGTAGTATTTTTTCAACTAACTGCGTTTGCTCTGAAGCGTGTAATTGAAAGTTTTGATGATCTGCAGCATCAGGATTATAAAGAGCTTTTTCATCAATTACTATATAAGTCCATTTAGGATTTTTTGGAACCGCAACGTAATCGCATGTAACTCCTGTGTTTTTACCAGTATTACCTATAACAGATATACCATCTCTGTTTCTAATATAAACTAACCTATTGTCTGTTGGTTTAACAAGCTCTACACCTTTCATTTCAAACCACTCTTTTTGAGTAACGTATTCTACAGTATAATTTTTGTTTTCAATTGGATTTAACCATTTAACCAATGATAGTTTATACAAGTCAGCCGGTAAATTACTTCCAGAACCTACTGTTATATCTGTTTTTTCAAACAAAGCTATTTTTTCTTCTAATATGTTAATAACATCTGAATAAGCGCTATCATTACCTGGTACTCTAAGAAACTGATTTAAATCATAAAAGTATTGTTCAAAAATACTCATTTGTGCTTGATTAGCAAATAAATTAAATTCTTGTGGTGTTATATAACCTCTTTGTTCTTTATTAGCTAAAGCTAAAACTGTTTGATATACTGTATCTATATTTACCATATTTCTTTTTTGTAGTTACGATCGCCCCGTAGGGCGACCGCTCTACAGTTTGATTATTTTAATTGCTTTTCTATATTAGAATATATTTCCATACCTTCATCAGTTTTAAACCAATGTGCTAAAGCAGTATATGGATGCTCATCAAACGGAACATTCATTAGTTGTCTATTGTTACTTCCCCAAGAAAAAGTTCTTTGATCTTGTGATAGTTTAATAATACCAAGCTCTGTAGCTTTAATACCAAAGTTTCTAAGCTCTACGTTATCGTCATTAACTAACTCTAAGAACAATACAGGGTTTTTCTTAGCATATAATAATAAATCTCTTTTAAGCTCCTTAGAACTCAACTCTGATACACTAGAGCCGATCTCAACTCTCATAATAGCTTCTGCCATATCAATATCTAAATCTCTAGCTACAACTAATGCTTCAACTTCCATTTCTAAAATATCTATTTCATCAGCGGCTATTTCAGCTGGTTTATATTCTAAATATAAAACATCTTTATGTGGGTGGTATAAAGATAATAATTTTTGTAATTGTTGTTTGTTTTTAGGAACTTGTAAAACTCCATTTCTAAAAACAATATGTGCCAACCTTTGATCTCCTTTCATTTCATCAACAAAACAAGTTCTTTGATTTTCACAATACTTCAATTCTCTTTCATAACCTTTTTCTTCGTCAAACCAGTATATATTTGCAGCTTTTATAGTTCTGCTAACAGGTGATTCATTTTTTGTTAAATAATAAATTCTGTCTTTTATTTCCCACTCTGGTTTTACAGGTTGTAATTTTTTAGGTTTTGGTGTTTCAACTACTGGAGTTTCAACAACAGGTACCTCTACCTCTTGTGTTTTTTGTTTTTTTGCCATAATATAATATATAATAAAATTAATAAAAAGAAAGGGTCGAGGCCGAAGCCTCG
>Ga0163111_10002937_pt1 | contig 10910 bp, 7 predicted proteins | sample CRUFie1St18metaG_FD_109645 | JGI IMG/M metagenome (GOLD analysis project Ga0163111, IMG submission 109645) | Marine microbial communities from the Costa Rica Dome - CRUD Field 142mm St18 metaG | ecosystem: Environmental > Aquatic > Marine > Oceanic > Photic zone | place: Costa Rica: the Eastern... | reverse complement strand
TTTATTTTTTTTATAAGATTTATTTTTTTTATAAGATTTATTTTTTTTATAAGATTTATTTTTTTTATAAGATTTATTTTTTTTATAAGATTTATTTTTTTTATAAGATTTATTTTTTTTATATTTTTTATTAAATTTAGTTTTTTTATTACCTCCGGATGTATGTCTGTTATTTTTCGCCCTATCTATATCAGCATTGACCAATAAATCCATAAATAATATATATATATATATATATATATATATTATGAAATTATTATTTTATAAATATAATGTATAAATATTAAAAATTGTTTTATATTTACAATATAGTATACTATGTTTTATAATAATGAACCAAATGGTCTAATTGATTCTTTACAATCATTTAAAAAATTTAAACTATTAATTAAGAGAACTTGTTATTTGTTTTATAGATTTGTTGTTCGTAAATTTTCTACACCAGTATTTAAAAAACAATCTGCTTATTTATGCTACTCTGAAATTTAAAATATTAATTCTTTTTTTATATATAAAAAAAAATTGAAGAACATAATAATTTATATTATAAACAAATATAAATTATTATGTCACCGATTATATTATCATTTGATGGTAATATTGGATCAGGTAAATCAACTATTGTAAAATATTTTGAAAATAATTTTGAAGAGTATTGTAATAAAAAAAATAATAATTACAAAATTTGTTTCCTTCAAGAACCGGTAAAAGAATGGGAAAAAATAGTAGACAAAGAATCAAACGAAAATATTATTCAAAAATATTACAAAGATAATGAAAAATATGCTTTTGCATTTCAAATGATGGCTTATATAAGTAGATTAAATATATTAAAAAAAGCATTAAAAAAAAATTATGACATAATTATTACAGAGAGATCAATATACACTGATAGAAATGTTTTTGCAAAAATGTTGTTTTCAGATAAAAAAATGAATGATGTAGAATGGCAAATTTATAATTTATGGTTTGATGAATTTGATGATATAGTAAAAGATATAAAAACGGTTTATATTAGAACATCACCTAAGATTTGCGAAAATAGAATTATAAAAAGAAATAGATTAGGAGAAGATATATCATATGAATATTTAAAAAATTGTCATGCTTATCATGAATATTGGTTGAATGATATTGAAGAAATAAAAAAAAGCAAAATTTTGATTGTAAATGGAAATGAAGAAACAAATACAAGCTTATTTATAAATAATACATATTATGATGATTTAATGTATTCAGTTTATAATTTTATAAAAAATTAATTACATATCATTATATAACCAAGATAAATAATATCTTTCACATTGTGGAATATTTTTCAACATATCATATTTAAAAGATATGTCAGCTTTACTAGTAATATATATTAATTCTTTTTTATAATTATTAAATATATCTTTATCATTATCTACTACTAAATAATTAGGATTTTGCACAATCATATGTGTATGTAATTCTCTATTTATAGTATTTAATTCAAATAATCCTATATAATATGGTCCATATATAGAACTATTAGGTATATAACCAATACAAAAAAACATTTTATCAGTATTAGATTTACATAATTCCCTCATATCATATATATTATCATATATAAATTTTGGATAATTATCAGATGAACCAGAATTAATCATATCATATACCCATATTTTTGACCATTCTATTGTTTCAGAATGCGTTAAGATAGTTAAATGTTTTGATTCCATATCATTGATTTCTCTTATATGAGATTTTTCAAAATATTGACGAACTAAAGCTTGTTCATTTTTTTTTCTATTTTTCAAAAATTCATTAAAAGAAGGAAAATCATCATGTTGTTCAATGTCTGATAATTCAGAATTAGGTAATTCTAAATCTAAAATCCATAAATCTTGTTCTTCATCATATTCAATAGATTTTACATTATCAAATGATGAATTATATGTTTCATTTATATCTTTTTGTAAAGATAATAATAAAATTGGATTTTCAAAATTATTTATACGGTTTATGGTGTTATATATATTAGGCAATATATAACTTTGAATATTAAACAATAATATTGTTAAACATTTAATAATTATCATATATATAGTATGAATAACTTAATTTATTTTTATTAAAATTTAATTGAAATAAATTAAGTCATTTGTTTGTGTAAAAAAATATGAATATGCCCATAACAACCCATAATTAATGAAAGAAGTCTGAAAAATATACCAGAAACAATAAAAATTTACCAATCATTGTGAAGCAATAAAAAAAATTAAATATTTTATTTATATTTTTTAAATATAAATCAACATAATTATTATCAGATACATATGAATCAATACTATTATAAACAATATCTAATAAATAACTTAAATTATTGTTATTGTTATTGTTATTATTATTATTGTTGTTATTATTATTATTATTATTATTATTGTTGTTATTGTTGTTATTGTTGTTATTATTAATGATATAATTATTTAATTCTATTTCAAAAATAGAAGAAATATTGTTAGTTAAAAAAATTTTAACATATTCAATATTATTAGTATTCAATATATATTTTAATAAATTGATATTATTGTCATGTATTAGATTATTAATTAATGTTAATTTGTAATGAACCTTATTTTTGTAATTTTTAGAATTATTACTATAATAATTGAATAACAAATATAAATAAATATTATTATCAAATAAATTTAAATTAGATTCAATTAAATTATCTAATCTACTATCAATAATAACTTCGTTTTGTAAAAATGAATCAACATTGTTAACAATATTATTTAATTTGTAATTGAAATATGTTTGTTTTGTAATATAATTTTGATAAAATTTGATTAATAATAAAATAATATATTTAATATAAATTTTTTTTTTATTTTTTTGTATATTTTTAATATAAATTTTAAAAGTATTATTTACGATGTAATTAGAGTTAGTAATATTCAAACTAAAAATGTTAAAATTTGATTTAAAAAATAATTCATAAATTAATGGAACCTTTTTATTTTTTTTGAGAAATATATAAATATTATAATAATCATTGATATTAAAATCAATATTAGTATAAGGATTTTTAATATATTTTGGATCGATAATAATAGATAATGGTTTGTTGTCATTATTGTTTAATTCTTCATAATTGTATATATTATGTTTAATTAACATAACAATATCATTAATTGTAAAATTATAAGTAACTTTGTTATAATATAATTTGTAGACATTATTATCAAAAAAATAAATTTCATCATAATTTAAATCATATTTATTATTACTAATATAACAAGAAGTTTTGTATTTATGAATATTATAATATAAAGTAAAAAAAATTTTTTGTGATTGTTCAAATAATTTTAATAATAATTTGTTATTAATCAATATAGATTTTTCTTCATACAAATTTTTATAAAAAATATATTTGTTATTATAAATATCTATTTTATTTATTAATTTACAAGTTAAATGGATACTAGAAAATTTTGTTTTATGTTTATTAATAAGATATAAATAAATATATTTGAATGTACATATTGACATTTAAATAATAAAATAGTATTATTTTATATAATTTTTATATATTTATATTAAAATATGTTATAATCATTATCTGAACCATAATCCGTTTCTTTGATATGATCAATATCATTCATATGTAAATTTTCAAATGAACATTCTTTATTATAATCAATATTTTTATTGAATTCTTTTTCAATTTTTTCATCATTACTTATTAATTCTTTATTTTCATCATCATTAATATATGAGTCTTTATTGATGAGTTCATCGTTATCTAATAATACATTAAATGAAGAAGTTCCGTAATAACCTTCTTGTCCACACATTACATTAGCAGATACCCCACGCATATTATCTAATTCGCCATGTCTAGCAGCTTTTAAAAACATTTCAGGTGTTTCTTCAAAAGAAGCTTTTGCAATTGGACCAATATTGTCATTATTAATACCATGTCTGAATATAGAGATCATTTTATCAGTATATGTCATTCTGTCAGCTAACATTGTCAAATGTCTATAATTAATATATGTGCTATCAAATTCAATTACTTCAGAAAATTCATTAAATATAGATTGTCTAGCAGCTTCAATGCCTAATACATTATAAATTTCTTGAATATCATTACAATATGTTTTAGTTTTATCAACAAAATTTAAACTTAAAATATCCATTAAATTAGTTCCAACAGTATCTAAAACCCATATTTCCTTTTTTTTATAAGAATCATCAATAAATTCAAGATTATCTGTGATTTTTCTAATAATAACTTTTGAAATATTTTTGACACCTCTAACAACTAAATTATTTAATATATCATGTTGTAAATTTTTCAATACATATAATTCATCAGATTGATCTAATGATTGTTGTTTAGTTTTTTTCTTATCAATAACTTTTGTCATTCTAATTCTAAATACTAAATTATCAGAATTATAGTCACTGAACATGCACAAAACATTATTATATGATTCTTTGATTGCATAATCAATTTCTTCCATGTTAATATTAGAATCTAACATTTTTTCTTTATTTAATACAAATCTAATAATCCATTTAGATTTTTCTTTTTCATCAATTTTAGTAGTACATTCATCTAACATAGATTCAAATTCATTGTAAAAATTATTCAAATCAATATCATTAGAGACAATTGTTGAACTATCATTTGGATCAAAATATATTTCTGAATATTCAACTAAGCTAGCTAATTTTGTATGTTCTAAACTGTAAATATAATCTTTTGCTATATTTTGATCATATTTATCATTATCTTTTAAATAAATAGTACAAGATGGATTTTTAGGATTTTCAGAAAGTGTCATAATTTCTTCAATTCTTGGAACACCACGAGTTACATTAGATTTTGAAGCGACACCAGCATAATGAAATGTATTTAAAGTTAATTGTGTAGTTGGTTCACCAATACTCTGTGCAGCAATCATACCAACCATTTCACCAGGTGTAATAAGAGCTTTTTTATAATATAATACAATCATATCAAGTAAATAAACAATATTTTTTTTTGTTAACTTTTTCTTTAATAACAAAGTTTTAGGACTTAAATAATAATAATATAGTGTTTTAAATAAATTTGTAGGTTTATTATAGGTCATTAGATCTAATTTATCCATTGTTTTTTCTAATAATTCAAATATTTCTAATGGTGTAATATCACATATTGTATTATCTTCTTGATAACCAGCAATATTATTTAAAATATTAGCAAACGATACAGCAACATTAACAGATGTTTTATGTATATTTTCTAATGTATTTTCAATAATTTCTTTTCTCATATCTAAAATGTAATCAATATATTTTTTTGTTTTAATAACCAAATTTTCTCTTTGTTTTTTAAATCTTTTGTATGTATCTTTTGTATATAAAGTTTCATAAATAGAATTTTTGGTACTATCATCTGGCATTTGATAATGTGTATAAATTTCTTCAATTGAATTATATACAAATTCAATATTTTGTGTTTCTATTTTTACAGGATCAAAACCATCATCACCATATTTGAATTGAATTACTACAAATTTATTATTTCTAACTGTCATATCGTATCCAACCATTAAATCTTCTAATGCTTTAATTAATCTTCTTTGAATATATCCAGTGGTTGATGTTTTAACTGCAGTATCAATTAAACCTACGCGACCACCCATAGCATGGAAAAATAATTCATCTGGTCTTAAACCAGATATAAAAGAACTTTCAACAAAACCTCTAGCTTCTGGAGAATCATCAAATTTACAATAATGAGGCAATGTTCTATTTTCAAACCCATATGGAATTCTTTTACCATCAACATTCTGTTGTCCTAAACAAGAAATCATTTGTGATATATTTAAATCACTACCTTTTGATCCAGCATTAACCATAGTTACAAATCTATTATTAACATTTAAACTCTGTCTGCCAATTTTACCAGCATCAAATGATGCTTTATTTAATATATTATTAACTTTTAATTCAAATTCTTCATTATTAGATTTGCCTGTTTTGTTTTCAAAAATTCCCAAATGAATTTCATCAATTAATGATTTTACTTCTATTTTTTTTTGTGTAATTGCTTTTGTAATTGAATCATTCGTATCTTTATCAGCTATTAAGTCACTAATACCTACACTATAACCTCTTAATTTCATATATTCAGTAATGATATTTTGGAAATCATCTACAAATTTGTAAGATCTTGTATTATTGTAGTCATTTGTAATTCTATGTAATAATCCTCTTGTTGTATCACCTAAAACATTTTTGTCAAATACACCCCTAATAATTTTACCATTTCTAATTTCTAAAATATTATTAGATGTTTTTATATCTTCATCATCTTTGAATTGTTTTGTTTTATAGTGTAATGACATATTTGGCATTATAGTACTTAAAATTTCAAAATTTGTCAAATTTTTTTTGAAATTAGTCAAATTAAAATCAATATTTTTATTATGCATTAACAAATTCATAGCTGTTCTATTATCAAATTCAATTACTTTATTTGTAAATAAATAACTACTTAATAAAGAATCTTGAAATATACCAATAATTGATTTATTATTTGCTGGACTAATAATCTGATTTTTTACTGCTGCTAGTTCCATTAATTCTATTTCAGATTCATCATCTTGTGCTACATGTAAATTCATTTCATCACCATCAAAATCAGCATTATAAGGTTTAGTATCACCTACATTTAATCTAAATGTATCACCTTTATTCATAACAACTGCTTTATGACACATCATAGACATTCTATGTAAGGTAGGTTGTCTATTAAATAAAACATTATCATTATTTAATAAATGTCTATGTACAATATCACCATCTTCTAATACTATAGATTCTCTATCAACATATCTTAAACTTATAGTTTCACCATTTTTTTTTTCATAAATTTTTGCACCTGGATATACATCAGGACCATTTAATACTAACTTTTTAAGAAAATTTTTATTTTTTTTATTTACTGTTATTGGTTTAGATAAATTTTTTGCTATTTTAATTGGAATACCTAATTCTGTAATTGATAAATTTGGATCAGGTGTAATTACCGATCTTGCACTGAAATCTACTCTCTTACCCATTAAATTTCCTCTTACTCTACCTGTTTTACCATTTAATCTCTCTTTAATCGCTTTTAATGGTCTACCAGACCGCTGTGCTACTGCTGCTACACCTGGAATTTTATTATCTACTAATGTAGCAACATAATATTGTAATACAGTTGTCCAATCATCTATTACATTATTATTTGCTTTTTGTTCTATTTTTTCGCTTAATGTTTTATTTGATTTAATAATATTAATTATTATATGTGTTAAATCATCTTCACTTCTTTGTTGTGCATCATGTTTTACAGATGGTCTCATTGTTGGTGGGGGCACTGCTAATACTTGACATATCATCCATTCTGGTTTTGACCAAATGTTATCAAAACCTAAAAATTTAATATCTTCATTGGAAATCTTTTTGAATATTTTTAATACCAATTCTGGTGTTAATTTCATTATTAATTTATTGTTATTAATTTTGGAGAATTCATAATTAGATAATTCTTCTTCATTATTATTCCATTCTGCTACTATTGTTGATAATCCTTCCTTTTTAATTTTTGGCTGTAAACACCCGCAACCATTATGAGAATCTTCTCCACATCTCTTTTTTTTACTAGCTAAAGCAAAAATTTTATTCCATCTTTGTTCATTTGATAATTCTAATAAATGATTATGTTTTTCTTTGTTTATCAATACTTTACTACATTTTAAACAAACACATCTTAATATTTTTTGAATACTTCCTAAATATTGAATATAATAAACTGGTCTTGCTAATTTAATATGTCCAAAATATCCTGGGCTATCAATATAATCCAAACCATCACTTGGACATATTAATCCTGGATCTAAAACGCCCATTCTTGGATCAAATAAACCACCTATTACTGGTCTATTATTTATATACGTATCTCTATTTACAATTTCTGCAACAGAACCTTTATATATATCTTTTGGACCTAATAAACTAAATTGTATTCCTACTATTTTAGATGGTTTTTTATTATTATTCATCTCTTTATTATATGTAAATAATATTTAGATTATTTTAATTCAATTATATATTTTTCAAAAAATTTTTTTTATAAATAATTTTTTTTATTTAAAAAAATATTTATATATTCTTATAATGTATTATTACTATAACAAACATAATACTCGCTATAATACTAGATATAATGTTAAACACCCAAAATATATTTCAAAAAATGCTTTAAAAAATAATATAATAATTTTAAGCAAAAATAAAATTAAAGATGATAGTTCTTGTTATAATTTATTTGATTTATCTGACAATATGAATATTTATACTAATGAAATAATAAATAATTTAAACGATAATTATATTCCCGATAACTTATCTAACAATAATAATTTTATTAATAATTCTGATAATAATTCTAATAATAATTCTAATAATAATTCTAATAATAATTCTAATAATAATTCTAATAATAATTCTGATGATAATTCTGATGATAATTCTGATGATAATTTTGATAATAATTTTGATAATAATTCCAATGATAATTCTGATGATAATTCTGATAATAATTCTGATAATAATTCTGATAATAATTCTGATAATAATTCTGATAATAGTTCTGAAAATTTATCTGATAATACTTTAAGTTCAAATAATAATTCTGATTATGACTCCGATTCTGAACAAGATTTATCAAAAAAAAATTATAAAGATTTCAAAAAAATTTTGAAATCTAGAATAAAAGATTACGATTTTTTTTGTAAATATTCAAATGAAAAACAACAAGAAATTATTGATAAAACAAAAAAATTAAAAGAAAATGTAAAAATTGAAAAACCAATTATATTACACATTATTGAATTAGATATCAAGACTGAATTCAAAATAATTGCATTTAATAAATTACAACAATTAGAAAATATGAAAGATAAGTCAGGTGGAGAATATTATAAACTTAAGGTTTGGATAGATTCTTTTATTAAAATACCATTCAATAAATTACTGAATTTAGAATTGAAATATAATAGTATAAATAGTAATGAATGTTCTAATTTTATTGAAAATGCTAAAAATATTTTAGATAGTGTTGTTTATGGATTGAATGATGCTAAATTACAAATTTTACAATTAATAGGGTTATGGTTAGTGAATCCAAATGCAACTGGATATTCTATAGCAATAAAAGGACCTATGGGAACTGGTAAAACTACATTAATAAAAGAAGGAATTAGTAAAATATTGAATAGACCATTTGCAATGGTTGCACTAGGCGGTTGTTCAGATAGTTCATTTTTAGAAGGACATGATTATACATATGAAGGAAGTAAATATGGTAAAATAGTAGATATTTTGATACAATCAAAATGTATGAATCCAATTATATTGTTTGATGAATTAGATAAATTAAGTGAGACACATAAAGGTGATGAAATAACTGGTATTTTAACGCATATAACAGATAATACACAAAATACCTGTTATAGAGATAAATATTTTTCTGAATTTGAATTAAATATTTCAAAGGCATTATTTGTATTTAGTTATAACGATGAATCTAAAATTAATTCCATATTGAAAGATAGAATGTACAAAATTGAAACAATAGGGTATACAATTAATGAAAAAAAAACAATAGTTAAAAAATATATAATACCATCTGTTTCTAAAGAAGTAAATATAGATAGTAGTAATATTATTTTTGACGATGATATAATTGAATATATTATTAAAAATTATACCGATAATGAATATGGTGTTCGTAATTTAAAAAGATGTATTGAAACTATATACACAAAAATAAATCTATTTAGATTGTTAAATAAAGAATCTACGATTATTGAAAATAATATTAAAATAAGATTAGATATTACATCTACTTTGAAATTAAATGAAAAAATTGTTGATAAATTATTAACAAAAAAAAATATAACAAATACACCTCCATTTGGTATGTACAATTAAACTAGCCAAGAAAAGTAATATTTTTTATTGTAATTATTTAAACTATTAAATATTAATTTGATATTACTATCATAACATATTTTTAATACATCATTTTTGAAATCTAATATATTATTGTCATTTTTTTCTATTAAATTTGGATTTTTAATTATTATATATGTATCAAATATTTTTTTACTTGGTAATAATTCAAATACACCTATATAATAAGGTTCATAATTGTACATAATACTATTGTCATAATATCCTATATAATAAAAAAATTCTGATCTGTTTAATCTTGAAAAATCTGTCATTTTTTTTAAATTTTCATATAAAATTTTATCATTATTAATTGGATCAGTATTCATATCGTTTAACCATTGTTTGCTATAATCACTTGCATGTTGACTTGTTAATAATTTAACATTTGTTGTTTCTTTATTATTCGCTTCATTATTAGCTTCATTATTAGCAATAATTATATCTTTATTTTTATAAAATTCACTTGTAAATTTTTTTATGTTTATATATTCTTCAAAAGAACTATATTTTGAATTGTTGTAATTATTTTTTATATTGTTCATTTTCATTTTTGGTTTCAAAATATTTTGAATATTATTTAAAATAAAAGAATTAATTCCAATTATATATATTAATAATATCATTATATGATAATATTAATATATAGTTCTTATATTATTTTTTTTTATATTCTGAATTGTTAGCTTTTAAATTCCTATTTTCAATTTTAAAATATTCTTCAGGTGTCATATTTGATAATATGTTTGATTTTAAAAAATTAGATTTTGATAAATTTTTTTCAAAAAAATCAGGTAAAAAATTATGGTGATTAATATTTAATATTGATTTATCATTTTTATTATTATTATTATTTTTGTTCTTGAAAATATTACTCAATG
>Ga0163111_10002934_pt1 | contig 10912 bp, 10 predicted proteins | sample CRUFie1St18metaG_FD_109645 | JGI IMG/M metagenome (GOLD analysis project Ga0163111, IMG submission 109645) | Marine microbial communities from the Costa Rica Dome - CRUD Field 142mm St18 metaG | ecosystem: Environmental > Aquatic > Marine > Oceanic > Photic zone | place: Costa Rica: the Eastern... | reverse complement strand
AAGTTCATAGATTTACCTAATTCGCCCCTCTGGTTTGCCTACGAATACCCTCAAATCAATCCATCCCCTGAAGACATAGAGGCAAAGCAAAAGAGCAACATTCTTCGAGTATTTTTCCCGCTGCGACACCAGTCAAAGCTGTCGGAGGAAGAGGCAAGGCACTACTGGCTGACGCACCATGGGCCCATTGTTAGATCACATGCCGAGGCTACTCGAACTTTGTGTTATCGACAGGTGCATCGTGCCAACTCACCGCTCGATATAGCTCTTCAAAAAGCCCGAGGCACCAAGATTGAATCCTATCTTGGTCACGCGGAAGCTTGGATAGACAAGGGGAAAGCACCAAACACAGACGAATCACGTCTCGCCAATGCAGCCTTCATCAACGACGAGCACAACTTCATCGACATGGAGCGCTCTACGTTTTTGTTTGGGAAGGAACACACGATCATCGACAAACGATAAACGGCGGAGCGGACGGGGCTCGAAAAACGCTTACCTCTCTGTTTTATATAATTTTTTTACTTGACGATACAATGGTGCCCTCATAAACGCCCCACAAATTTTTAAACCCAAAAGACCCAAATCTTGCAGTTGCAAGTACGCCTTTTTTGCTGAGAACACGACCTGGATTTCACCAAGTTCGAGAAATCCGTACGTTATCCTCTAACGCGCCCGATCTTAATCTTCCTGCACTCTCAAATTGCCGGAAAACCTCCCGCAGGAACTCTAGAGGATCTATGTGCCCAGACTCTGGCGTCAGCACTCCCGTCTGTTTAATGCGGCCATCCAGCAAAAGTTTCGCGCCGCAGGCCAAAGGCACGCCTGTTGCAGCGCCCATACTTAGGCCTGAATCTCCTTTACTATCAACCGCCTCACCGAACCAAGCCGCACCTGCAATAGCTGGTTCGCCGCCCTTAATCCCAATGGCCATACCGTACATCGCCGGAGGAAAGTCAGGCTTTGTCGTTTCAGTGACGGAACCTCTCCGGTTTTCGAACCAAGTCAACAGAGCAGCTGCTCGAGAGCGACTTACCAGCCCTTGATTGACCAGGCCCAGGATGGCTTTGAGCAGCCAAGAGTCAATATCGCCTCCGTGAGTCAAGTTAATCGACTCACGCAACTGCGGATAGTTGTGAGGAAATGTTACTGCCTCCGGGTGACCAAAAATATGGCCGCGAAAAGGAGTTAACCCCGGATACCTTACCGTCACAGGCACCAGAGGCTCCGTGAGCTCGTAGGCACCGTTCCGAAAGATCCTCACCTTGCCAGTCATCTGCTCGATACCATGAAGCATCGCGGCGTTCACGTTAGATTGAGAGGATTCCCCCTCTGGCCTTGCGCCCCCAAAATCCCACCCCGTATACACAGTGGAACTGGAGTCGAGCTCTTTCATTGCGAGTAAAGCCAAAAGATTAGAAATCCCTGGACTAGCACCTAATCCCACGGTAGCCGATATACCCGCCTCTTTGGCTTTTTGATCGAGCTTTAGCATCTCAACAGTGGGCTCCCAATCATCACAGATATCTAAGTAATGGCACTTCGTTTCAATTGCAGCTTGCAATACCTGCACGGCATAACGATAAAAAGGTCCGCTGGTGTTCATAACTAAATCTGCATCAGCCATCGCCTTTCGCAGAGCCCCGCCGTTTTCAATGTCTAATCCTATTGCGGTAACTTTTTTACCAAGTTGATCTGCAAAGTTTCTAGCGCTGGCCTCGTTCAGGTCAGCGACCACGATCTGCTCCACATCATCAAAATGCTGGGCCGCACAAACAGCATGCCTACCCATGCCACCGCTGCCTCCGATTGCGAGAATCTTCATATGACTATTTTTTCCTAAGACGAAATGATCTTGTGGTGGCTCTTTCTCAGAATCAGCGAAAAAGCACCAAGAAATTAAAGAAGCTCAAAAATTTCGACGCCAAGTTTGTCGCGCGAAAAGGGGACATTGAGAGGCATCACTATATTTAGCTTTTCATATCTAGTTGATCTATCTTGCTTGCCTATTATCTGGATAAATTGCTGCACGGATGGGCTTGATAACCGTATTCAGTTGACGATTCGGTATATTTTTCTGAAAACATGAATCATTTTAGATTTAGGAGCTGCCGACGTTCCTCTAACCTTTGTTGAATGCTACCGAGCGCTGTTTTGTCTATTCGGTATCCTAGATAAACCACACCCGCAATAATGCCGCCAATCATAGCTAGTGGGCCGTCAACAATGCCGAGCCGAAAAATAACGTCCTCCGGTACCTCGCCGGGTAACGATTGCGGCGGCAACACAACGTAATATTGAAGTGCGAATCCGGCAACTATATGGCCTAACGCATTCATAGCTTTAGCGAAGAATGCTCGCGCTGAATAAAAAATTCCTTCCAATCGCATCCCGGAATTAAGCTCATGCTCGTCGGCTATATCGGCTAACGCAGACATCACACTGATGTTTAGCACTGCACCAAAAAACGACGAAAAACTCCCGAGGAAAATAATGAAGGCAACGAGTTCCCAGGATGCCTTCTCTGGAGCAGCGCCAAGCAAGGCTAGGTTTACACTCATCGACCAAAAAACACTTAAGCCAATTGCAGAGAGCGAAATAGTCCAGCGTTTGTTAAAACGATCATGCAGCCGAGCGGCAAAAAAGAATCCGATGTGGACACCGATGATGTTATTGAGCACTAAGAATCCGATCTGATATGGAGTTAATTCCCAGAAAAAAGTACCCATGTAGATCGCCAGAGTCTCATGCGTGCCGATCGTCAAAGATAGAAAAAACAAACCAAGCAGCAGGTAAAGATAATTTTTATTCTGCAACACCGACCAAATATCACGATAAAAGGAGCCCAAAGAAACAGGCGCAGAGCTTCTGTTCTCGTTTGCTATTAGGTGACCTATCTGATCGCGAGTGCCAAAAGCGCACGCAAAAATCGAAATTAGAATGATTACGCAAGCAGCTAAAGCAATCCAGGTGTATGCAGGCCTGTAAAGTTGAGCGCCCTGATCTGCAAAGATAAATCCAAAAACTAAAAACCAGGCAATCAAGTGCATCAACATGCCGCCGTACAAGCCAAAGAGGTTATTGAAAGCCATCACGCGAGTGCGCTCTATATAATCCTTCGATAACTCAGCCCCCATCGCTAAGTGGGGGACTACGTAGAATGTTTGGAAAGTTCGTTGCAGGATGGTGAATAAACAAAGCCAAGAGAAAAGAAGGGTTTGCGACTGCACCACCAACTGCGGCGGGTGAAAAATCAAGAAGACACAAATGGCGAGCGGGATTGGAGCGGTAAATAGAAAGGGATGTCTTCGACCAAATCGTGAGCGAAATCTATCCGAAAGCGCGCCGATCAGAGGATCAGTGATTGCGTCAGCAAAGATGGCTAAAGCCAAAGCGGTACCTGCTAAACCTGCGGGTAATCCGAGTATTTGTTGATAGAAAAGAAGGCCGAGAGCGTTGAAAATCCACATTGACGCTGCCTCCCCCCCAGCACCAACGCCAAAAAAAAACTTGGTGCGTGTTGGCACATGCGAAGACTCGGCGGTGTTTTCTATGTTCGTAGAACTTTCCTCCCCGCTTTTTGATAGCAAAACAGACTCCTCTGAGCTAATTCTATCGTCCATTCCCCTTACCTCTTATGGAAAAGTACGACAAATGCGTGCGCTCGCATATCAAAAAATCATTGCGATAGTCGGTTTTCTTGTGAATCTACGTTGTTTGGTGGGTTTGCTGGTTTCGCCCTGCGGGCTACATGTTCAGGGGAGACCAAGAGTAACGGAAGCGATTGAGATTCATGCACCCGATGAAACGCTGAACGTCAATCGGCCCGCCGTCAGATAGGCCGAGCGTGCGGCGTGGAAGTCTGTGTATTCAATGAGCCTTGGCGTGAGCGCGACCTCGTAAGCAATTGCCCATTTCAAAGTGGTTGTCATGATGATGTCTGCGGCCGTGAAACGATCGCCGACCAGATAATTTGTCTCTTTCAGCGCGGCATCTGCTACCTGCACTTGTGTTCGAAAGCCTTCGATGGCTGTCGTTACAGCAGCGGGTGCTTCACCATATTGCACTGCAAGGTCTCGGTGTTTACGCAGGACGTAGAGCGTGTGTGCGTCGAGCTCCATTTGGATAAATGCACACCACTCGTTATACCTAGCCCTCTCGACCGTATTAGAGACGGGAATCAGCCCTGAATCCTTGCCGTAGGTGTCTCCCAAGTAAGTCACAATAGCGACGCTCTCGGTGAGAACGAATTTGTCGTCTTCAAGCACAGGAATCTTTCCTTTTGGATTTAGAGCTCGAAATGCATCTGTCTGTGTCTCGCCAGTTCGTGAACCGATCAGTTTGGGTTCATAGTCGAGTCCGAGTTCGTGTGCCATCCAGTGTGCACGCATTGCGCGCGTGCTCGCGCCTCCCCAAATCCGAATCACTTTGCTCTCGCTATTCCTTTTTTGGTTTGACAGTCTTTAGTTCGTTGGCATCTATGATAGTTCTATTGTTGGTATCGAAGAAACTTCAATTAAGCATCTCAATGATTTGTATAAGCAGGGTCAACGTGTGTTGGTCTGCTCAGGATCTTCTGGCTTTTCTAAAGCGAACAACAGCTAACGATGGCAAGGCTTTGTGGCTAAAGAAGACTTGAGAGACAGGAGCAAAGAGGCAGGTAAAACAGCATTTTTATGCTCTTTTATTTTTTTAAAACTCACTTTGATGTGTCTGGCGGATAACTGCAGAGTTATTGGAAGAGATAGGTGCCCCGGCGCCTTCCAACGAGACCCCACCAGCATGCTTATAAACATTGTTTATAAGCACGGACGTTTTGCTTATGCGCATAACGCACCTGCTCAGGTGAATTGGGGCTTTAAGATATATGGCGGAGCGGACGGGACCCGAGAAAATCCTTAACGCACTGTGTTATATGTATTTATTTTCGCGCCAATTCAGTTATGCCGCCAGAAATGCCCCCAGAAAAACACTAAAAAATTGCCGCAAATGGAATTCAAAAACTAACGGGCTGTGAAACACACTTTCCCTTTTGCGCCTAAAAACTCGTCCATCTCGATCCTATCCTTGTACTAGTGCGACTTCGGCAGCAACGCAATATCAACCTCGATCTTGTTTCAATCGCCCAGAAAGCTTAAGCACCTTTACGTTAATTTCCCTCAACAATGTCACGTAATTTCCACTCGCTTTGTAGAACTCATCGAGTTGCTTTTCTAGCACGCTGTCGTTTGCAAAGATTGGATGGTCAGTTGGCACACTATCAAAAAAACTTTCATCTTTATTGTTCAGCGCTGCTACTCGGGAAGAGAGTTGAAATGCTTTCCGGCCCAATTTCACCAAGTTTTGTTTGGTGTCCGCTAAGTCATCGGCGAGCGCTTGTCCGGTTTCTTTATTGACGTTGAAGGCCTCGTCCTCAGATTCAAAATTTTCAATCAAGATTATTCCCTCCGCGGAATCAGGCGCGCCTGTCGGCAAAACGCTCTAGCTTGTCGACAATTTGCATCATTTGTTCCTCTGGCCAAGATTCGGCTGGCGCCCGACCAAGCTCAGAGAAACCGTCCAAACGTGACTCCATCAACCATCTCGCCAAATCGGGATCAGCATTCCATCGTGCTGCGTTTAGCAGGTTACCAAGGGTGGCGCTAAAGTAATCGGAGTCGTTATCAGGATGGGGCACTACAGCACACAACTCGTTTTTGGTTGCTTCTTCAATTGGGCCTAATTCTACCCTCGCGATAAAAGCTGCACTAAACACCTGCTGACAGAAACGCACGGTTTGCAGCGTAATTCGCTCGCCATTAAAGATCGGTTGAATTGGTCGTTTGGCCAGCCCGTCTGCTGAGCAGTCGATGAAAACGGTGCGCTTTGGCATTTCAACGTCGCCATCGACCATTTGCAGACCGGACGCATTGATACGCAATACATGACCTTTACGAATCACTCGCTTGATTCGTCTCAAAGCTTCAAACTCCCTTTTGGTGATTGTAGCGCAGCGATACATCGTAGGCTTAACGCTGACATCTAGTCTCAGTAAAATCTCAGCATCCGCGAGCTTTTCGAAGGCCTCTTGTGCAGTATTTGATTGCGCCACCAAACTAAGCTGCTGAGCGAATGACTCAGCTGATTTAGCACTGAGTTGCCCAGGCTGAATGTTCTCTCGATTTAAGAGCCAGCTATCCCTAGGCCTGACCCAACTGATCGATTGCTCTGCGACGCCTTGCTCTAATAACCATAAGCAAGCATCCATACTCGTTTTACCGCCACCTATAATGCAGTAGTGACGATCAGCAGACGCAAATTTAGGTAAGTCGTTAATAGGAACGCAAGTCACGCCATTCGCGACGGAATACCCTGGCGGAGTGGTTGCCGGCACACCGACATGCATATAGCCCGCATCAACGACTTTCGCCGCCTTGATTGCGAAAGATACACCAGTAACCACGGAGGTGACTTCGCCTGAGTCGTTATATCTTGCGTTCGGAAAATATTGCACGCGACCACTAGCGAGAAACTTACCGCGCATTAATTGATCATAGTAACCCAGTATTTCTCCCTTTGAGGCTAACTCATACAGCCCCGCATTCCACCCGTATTGATCGATTCGGTCAGACCCCAGCTTCGCAGAATTCACGCCATAAAAGGCGCTTGGCTGATGCAATCGAACAAACGAATAAGCATCATTCCAGTGCCCGCCGGGGGATGGCCTATCATCCACGATAGCGAAGGTTGCATCAGTTTCGTTCAACAACACGTCGGCGAAAGCCATTCCCATGGCACCAGCCCCAACAATCAAATAGTCCACATCAACCATGCAAAACTCCTTTAGGTCACCCAATGCACTTTGGTTCCTTCAAGCGGATCCAGGGACTTTACTGATTAGGTTCATCTCGTTCTTGGCATAGGTAGCACCGGTCGTCTTCGCAAAAGCTTGACCCTTTGATCCATAGAACCGTTGATAGACCGCATCAAGATTTCATGAATAGCAACCGAGCAGCCAGGAAGCCAGCAAAGATTAAAGTTGACATCATTGACTCGAGCGAAACTTGCGACGCAATCGACAAATCTAAAGCGTAGTAAGCTGGTTCTCGGAACAAATTAAACTAGCATCTTCCCCTTCCAACAGATACATCGCCTCTCCTACGTAGTCGACGTGCTGTGTTTTTTCGTATCGGCCTAACTCGTTCTTCGTGTACCGAGTAAAAATGCCGGCAGCCTCAACAACGTCGCCTACCATTTTTGCGGTAAACACAACTTTACCGTCAGGCACTTTGAAACGAATCTGCGAGCCATCCTCCGCATCTTTTACGCTGGCCCAGCACCCTCTAACCGGACAAACATCTTCTACCAAACCCACAATCTGTATCTGCTTACCCACGTATCGATCAGGATCGTTTGCTAACTCGCTGACTCGAACTGATTGAGGAAGAGACCCAGAGTTGGAGAAATCCGACCGATCCAAAGTTTCAGCTATCGCGGGCACCACGAGACCAGAGGCCATTACCCAAATCAAAATAGCGTTCAAAACGCAGTGACGAATCATGGAACACCTTTTTTTAATGCAAATGATAATCATTTATATTTATAGTGTAGCTCCTAGCTGAAAGCAAGCGCCGGAAAGTGAAAGTCGAAGGTTTAGACCCTTTCCCGCGTCGTGATTAATTCCAAAAGAAGGAACCTTAAATGCGTTTAGCACACCGATACCTGAAATTTCAGAGAGCTCTTTTGTGCTTGATTGTGAGCACAGGCGTTTTTGCCAATGCAGAAACGGATCAAGCAACAATATCGCTGACTAACAAAGCTCTGGAGGATCAATCCAGTGGCCTAAGTCAGTACACCTTTGCTTGGCAATTCCTCGACGGCGGCAAGATGGCGCCTCGCGGTGGCACCACGACGGGCCCTGCGGTTGAGTTAGATTTAAAGAATTCTTCAGCATTTAACGCGATGACTGCCGAACCCAAATCAACTCTAGAACGCGACCGTGCGGCGATACTGGCAATGGCTGGTGAATTTCGGACAACGTTTGACTTCATTGAGACAGTTGGATTTGTGGAGGATTACGAGCCGCAGCGGCCCTACCAATCATGGGGTACAGAATACGTCTTTGTTGTGGAACAAACAGAGAACCTCATTAGCTTGCAGCACATCCTGGTCATGAAAACTATTCTTCCGTCCGGCGACGTTTCAAAACCCATCGTAATGAAACATTGGCGCCAGGATTGGACTTACGAACCCATTAGAATTACCGCTTACGCAGGAAAACAAACCTGGCATACGAGCGCCCTCCCTCACGCGGATACACAGGGTCGATGGCTGCAGAGCGTATATCAAGTGGACGATTCTCCTCGATATCAGGCACTGGGAACCTGGAGCCATTTCGAAAATTATTCCTCTTGGCTCAGTGACGAAACATGGCGTCCACTGCCACGCCGCGAATTCAGCGTTCGCAATGACTATGACGTATTGATTGGCACTAACAGGCATACCATTAATCCCACAGGGTGGGTTCAGGAAGAGGAAAATCTGAAAGTCGTTTTAATTGGTGATGACACCTCGCAGATCCTAGCGAAAGAAATCGGATTAGCGCGCTACCAGCGAATTTCCAATTGGGATTGGGGCGAGGGTAAACGATATTGGTCAAAAACTGCTGGCTTTTGGGCTGAGGTACGCCGCCAATGGCGGGCTAGAATGCGTCAAGGGGGCGCGCTGCAGATAAAAAGGGATGTACGCGGCACGCCTTTGTTCGCCGAAATGTTTCGTTTATCGGAATCGGCCCAAAGCAAGGATCTCCGTGTTGTATCTCAGGAGATCTCCGAGATTTTAGACCAATACATTGCCCGCTAGATGCCTAAGATAACTGTTGCAAACGCGAATGATAATCATTATCGTTGATGCTGGTGTAAGGCGATGGAAAAGCGCAGCACCTTCCGCCAAGCGTCGTGCCCTTGTTCCCATTATCCCTAGGCGCTTGGCGGCTCTAACCACCTGGACACAAACCTGTTTGAACTCTCAATAAATTATCGGAACCAGTGCCTGATATGCGCAAGCTAGCAAGATGGGAAATAGACGAAATTGTTCAGCACATGAATGAGGATCATGCTGACACCTTGCTCCTGTACGCCAGGCATTATGGCGGTTGCGCAGACGCGTTATCGGCATCGCTTTTAGACGTCAACGGACAGAGCTGTTCAATGTCGGTAAACTGTCAAAGTGGAAGCAGAACAGTTGTTTTTGAGCTCAAAAGGTCTGTCACCAACATTAAGCAAGCCGAGATGGTTATGGTAGAAATGCACTTTGACGCGCTACGAGCAGAAACTGAATCTGGGCTCGAGCACACTTTAGACACGAAATGAACCACTCCGATCTGTGGGACTACATCCAAAGCAATCCTGGCTGGATGGCTTTATCAACGATTGGAAATGACGGTTTCCCGCACACAATTCCGATTGGGTACTTTGTTTCCGATGGGGAAATCTACATTGGCTGCTTAGACCGAACTCAAAAAGTCAAAAACATCGAACGCAATACAAACATCTCTCTTATGCTTGAGAGCGGTACAACGATGGATGACATCAAGGGCGTATTGATCAAAGCAAACGCGAAAATCATCCGCCGCGATGAGGATAGGGTAAAGGTCAGTCGATTGGCCGCGCTGCAGCGCGGCGTCGCTGAATCGGATCTACCTACCACCGCAAGACAAGGTTCAGTCTACATCCAAGCGACCCCTACCAAAATAATCTCTTGGAATTACGGGGAAAGTTAGAGCACTGATCGAAACAACTCCAGATTAGGGTGCTCAAGGTACGTTCCTTTTGGAGCACTAGATTGAGCATGAGCTTTTCTGAAATGTTCCGACTTGGTCCACGCCTCGAATGCCTGTTCATTTTCCCATACGGAGTGAGAGGCATAGAGGGAAAAGTCGTCTTCTTCAGTGCATTTCAACAAACTGAAGCTGACGAAGCCATCAACTTCACTCAAAAACGAATCGCGCTCACGCCACACCTTCTCGAACCCCTCTTCGAAACCTTTTGCTATCTTGAAACGGTTCATAGCCAGAAACATAAATCCTCCCTAAGCGTAAATTACCAGCCTGTCCAAAACCTCGTGTCGTTCGGCAACAATTTTTGTTGCATAAACCTCTGACAAAGCATCATCGTCGAATACGTGCTCTACCTTACCTAAGCGGACTATCCTGCCGCGATGCATCAAAATTACATTCTCAGCAAATCTGGCAGCGAGATTTAAATCATGCAACACAACTACTGACCCAAGCCCATGCGCTGTCGTCTGTTTGGTTAAAGATAGCAGCTGTAATGAATGGGCAATATCAAGGCTAGAGGTTGGCTCGTCTAAAAGCATATATTTACCGGCAAGTTCATTACCGTTTGAGTGCAACTGCAACAGCGCTCGAGCAAATTGCACTCTCTGCTTCTCCCCTCCCGAGAGACTATTGTATTTTCTCGGAATCAGGTCCCGTACGCCGCTGGATAGAATAACTGCGTCAAAGGTGTCCCAACACACTGCGCCGTAATCCAGCCACCCAAACAGCACAACTTCTTTGACCGTGAAATCGAACACGATATTAGAAGACTGAGTCATTACGCTTCTAACCCTGGACATTTCTTTGAGTGTCAGCTCCCGCATGTCGAGAGAATTCAAAAATACTTCACCTGAGCTCGGAACCAATTCTCCGGAGAGAATTTTCAGGAGGGAGCTTTTTCCCGCACCATTGGGACCTATCACCGCTGTCAGAGTGCCTCCCTCGATCTCAACAGACAAATCAATTAAAAGTTTCGCCTGATTTACTTGTAAATTTACATTCTCACAGACAAGTGTCATATCGCTCTCGTGCGGCTTATAAGATAAAGAAAGAAAGGGGCTCCTATTGCGCTGGTCACGAGGCTGACTGGAAGTT
>Ga0163111_10002931_pt1 | contig 10917 bp, 6 predicted proteins | sample CRUFie1St18metaG_FD_109645 | JGI IMG/M metagenome (GOLD analysis project Ga0163111, IMG submission 109645) | Marine microbial communities from the Costa Rica Dome - CRUD Field 142mm St18 metaG | ecosystem: Environmental > Aquatic > Marine > Oceanic > Photic zone | place: Costa Rica: the Eastern... | reverse complement strand
TTTGACTCCGCCTCCACCACCGCCTGGTTTGACTCCGCCTCCACCACCGCCTGGTTTGACTCCGCCTCCACCACCGCCTGGTTTGACTCCGCCATCGCCGCCTAACACAAATCTACCATCATTATCTGATGACTTAGATAGTGAAGATTCTAATAAAAATACCAAATCTCCATTATCTGATTTAGAACCAATAGAATCTGAATCCAAATCTGAGGGCGATTCAAATTCACAAATAGCTTCTGCATTTTCTCAATTATTGGAAAATAATGAAGAGGATACCGATGAAGATAAAAAATCAGATTCAACTGGTAATCAGTCTCCAGATTCTCTAAAATCTTTGGCTGATTCATTATCAATTTTCTCTGGAGATGATTTGCAAGACACACAAAAAATCACAAATTTTTCTGACTCTGAATTGGAGTCGACAACAGACTCATTCTCTATTATGTATGGTTCCGAAGATCAACAATTCTCAGCCGGAGATAAGCCTAAATTCTCTATTTTAAGGCCTTCTATAGAAGTTGACTCTATTTCGGGCGATAAATTGCATGCGATTCTTAAAGAATCTGAAGAATCCTCTTTGAATCCAAACGGAACTGTAAGAAATCAAAGTATCAAAGGAGAATTAATACTCAGAAATGCTAGTAAAAAACATCGTGCTTGGGATATTGAAATACAATTGAAGAATACTGATTCTACAGATTTCGGCGAAGCCATTATACCAATAAGGGAACTTGATGCAACGGAAGAAAAAACCATCAAATATTCTGCCAAAGGACCAAGAATGATTGTAATGACAGAATCAATAGATACAGACCCTGAAAGAAATGAAGAATCAAGCTTATCGCTTGTTTATTTGGATAATCCTCAAGATATTCTAATATCTATCGAGTTGGAGAATATATCTTCCGTACCATTAAATGATGTACAAGTTACAAGAACTATGCCCGAATCATTTGTTCATGCTGAAGATGCAGAATATGTCATAGAAGATGAAATGCTAGTTTGGAATATAGGACGTCTAAATCCAGGTGAAAAAAGACCATTATCTCTCTCAGTTTCTGCAAATATATCTTCTGTTGATAAAATATCTGCTGGTATTTCTACAGCAACATATTCTGCTGATGCTACAATTTCTAGATCGAAATTTGAGAAAGTCACAAGCTCAGGTAGACAATTTTCTTATGTTAATGCCCAAGAACAAGACAGACCAGGAGTTTGGGATTGTAAATGTGTTTTTGAAAATAAATCTTCGTTTGTAGTTGCTCTTTCGGGAGCAACCGTTCGTTTGATAGGAAGAGATGAACCAATTCTCGATGTTTCAGATATAAGGCAAGATATACCTCCGGAAGGAAGATGGGATTCTATGATAAAAAGAGTTGAATCAGAAGAGCAACCTAGTTTTACCCAAGAAGTTAGATATTCAATACTTCCAAGAATTTCAGTTGAATCTAAAGGTAAAATTTCATTAAAGGAACAAAAATTAACTATACTCGATGCAATTGTAAACAAAAGATACGATAAATCCAGAATCAAATCTTATGTCTCTTCTGATATCGAAGCAGTAATAACCATTGAAAATACAGGCTCCGCGATTATGAATGTAGTAAGGATACTGGATGATATACCAGGAATTTTTAATCCGCCATCTCACAGCCAAATATCTATAGAAATAGAAGGCCTTGATTTGAAACCAGAACAATATCAAGTCGAAATTATAAACGGTATTCAAATAGAAGAGAAACTCATTTCTCCAGATTCTAATGGGCATGGCTTACGTGCAACTATCGGAACCTCAGCCCCTCTAGGACTTAGGCCAGGTAAAACAATGATAATTCGATACCCTCTACATGCTCCAGATCCTTCTCCTAAAAATAAGTTACTTTCAGCACCTGTAAAGGCTTATTTTAGTTCAGAACGTTTTGGACCTGTTGCAGAAAGAATGGTAAAGAAACCCCCTCAAATAAGAGTTGTTCATCGTCGAAGAAATATAAGTACAGGAAAAGAAGTATTTCCGGGTGGCGGACTCGGTAAATATGAGGTAATGTTAATGTTTGATAATAATTCAGACAGTGCCTTAGAAGATTTAGCTTTACATGATGTAGTCCCTGGTACTTTTTCAATTGAGAATTCCAGTGTACGTTCGTCTTTAAATGGGGAAAGAGAAGTATCCACCACAAAAGAATCTGCTAGAGAAGGAACACACGTTACTTGGGCAATCGGTAGGATAGAAAAAGATGAAAGAATCGAAGTAGTTTATGTAATTCAAGGTGATCCAGAGTCAGAATACAAGATGTCTGATGTTCAAGATTTCCATGGGGCAACATTTGGAGAAGAAGTCGATGAAGATCCAAATCTTCCTGAATGGGTTGAAGAATCTACTTCTAATACATCACTAAGTGCCAATAATGACGTTATATTATATCCTGAATCAAAAGACTTTGAAGAACAACCTACAGAAGAACAACTTAGAGATGAAGAAACTGCAGAAGAACAACCCATAAATGAAGAAACCGCAAAAGAACAACCCATAAATGAAGAAACTGCAGATGAAGAACCTAAAGGCGAAATCGTGGAGGAAAATATACCAGAGTCTAGCGATGGCATAGATTCTAACCAAGAGTGTCCTACATGCGGTTCTGAAAATCCTATCGGCTCTTCAAAATGTATTTTGTGCGGCTTTTCCTTTGTCCAGTAATGCCTTTTTTTTTGACATTTAAACCGAAGTGTTCATTCTAGATAGGAACGGCCGTATATTCATGGTTACCGCGGAGCCAAGTGGGGATGCCCAAACTGAAGCTATGTCAGCCATGCTTTTCCCTATGCTATTTTTGATTGGGATGATGGTTCTTCTGATGTTTTTCCCTGGCTTCAGAGATGCACTATCAGATGGAGCAGGAACTGTAATAGAGCCTATGCTGCCTTTTCATAACCAATATTTCATTCCAACAGTATTCTTTTTGGGATCTTCCATAATGATTGTTAACACAATTATAAGGTCATTTTTCTTAGATCCAATAAGACAAGCTCATTATTCTCATAGGTCTAGGCAAATAGGCCAAAAAACAAGAGAAGCTAGAATGGCTAGAGATATGGCTACTACGGAAAAAATGCAGAAATTGCAAATGCAAATGATGCCCGAACAAATGGCTATGCAGGCTGCAATGATGAAGCCAATGATGTTTACTATGATTTTCATTATTGCTATTTTTAGTTGGATGGCAACATCGACTGAAAGCTTTAGAGTTGATTATGTAAGTACGCCATGGTCAGCGACATGGAATTTTGAAAATAAAGTATTTTGGATATTTCCTGCGTGGATTGCGACGTATATATCCATGAGTGCACCATTGGGTAGAATAGTAGATAGACATATAAAACTAGTAAGATATAAATCTCATCCGTTAGTAACAGCCGGAAAATCAATACCCGAACCACTATTGTATCTATTGGAAGAAACCCGTACAAATAAAAATAATAATACTCGTAATCAACGTAATCAGAGAAAACGTGCCGGACCTAGGAAAACCGGTGATTCCAATAATTCTAGGAGATCGTCAGGGAATTTACATGTTGCCCCTCCAAAGGATGGGACTACCTGCAAGTCATGCAGTTCAGACATGGTTTACAGAACATCAAGTGGTAAATTACGTTGTGAAATGTGCCGCTATGAATGGAGATGATATCTTTGCTCAAAGTAACTATTAGTGGCCCTCCAGGCAGTGGAACTTCAACTCTTGTCACGAGGTTATCTAATGAAAGGAACTGGAATTATATCAATGGTGGTGAGATATTTAGATCTGCAGCAAATGAAAGAAACATAAGTATAGAAGAATTTAGCGCTTTATGTAAGAATGATTTAGATGTCGATAGATCTTTAGATAATACTCTAAAACAGATTATGACTTCTCCAAGTTCTCCAGAAATTGTTGAGAGTAGATTATGTGGATGGTGGGCTCAAGAATTAAAATTAGACTGTGTTAAAATTTGGATTTCTGTATCTGATATTGAAAGAGCAAAAAGAATCCAAAATAGAGAAGGAGGTGAATTCAATGTTTCCCTAGAAAAATCTAGACAACGTCAAAAGGATGATATGCATAGATATAAGGCTCTTTATAACATTAATTTAGATGACTTGTCACCATATGACCTTATAGTAGAGGCAGATGATAAGAATGAGGATGATGTATTTCAAATTGTAAATAATTATTTAGGGAGATAGAACTATGTCAAATCAAGATTATTGGATTTTTGATGATTCTGCAAAAACCAACAGTAAGTATGGGTGTCCACCAAATGATCGTAGTATCACAGAATTACTCGATTCAGGTATCATCTTGGTGAATAAACCATCTGGTCCAACTAGTCATCAATTGACTGCTTGGGCAAGGGATTTACTAGGGCTGAATAGACTTGGCCATGGAGGAACTTTAGATCCCTTTGCAACAGGCTTACTTACTCTGTTATGTGGAAGGGCCACTAAAATAACCAATATTGTACTAAATTCAAATAAAAGTTACATTGCTATTCTCAAATTCGCCGATGCTATCAGAAGGGAAGAATTAGAAAATGTCCTAAACACAGTAAAAGGGGAGATATACAATGTCCCTCCAAAAGACTCGGCTGTTAAGGTACAAGTCCGTACAAGAATGATATATTCTAATGAATTACTAGATTTTAATAGGGATGGTAAAATAGCAATGATTCATGTTTCTTGTAATGCAGGAACTTATATTCGAACTTTAGCAAATGATATAGGATTATTGCTAGGTACAAAATGTGACTTAACTGAGCTTCATAGGGATAATACAGGCAGCTTTAATGAAAGCATGGCATGTACAATGCACCAACTAACTGATGCTGTATTTTTATGGAATAATCAAGGTGACGATCAAGGCCTCAGAAAACTAATATCTCCAATTGAGTCAGTATTGAGTAATTTACCAAGAGCATATGTAAAAGATGGAGCTGCATCAGCCGTTTCTCATGGAGCACCTCTTGCTAGGCCAGGATTGGTTAAAATAGAAAAGGGAATTAAAAAAGGCGATAAAATCATAATAATGAGTCTAAAAGAAGAAGCAGTCGCAATAGCTAATTTAGAAGTAGACTCAGACAATTTAATGGATATTAAATCAGGAGAAATTGCAACATCACAATCTGTATTAATGCCTCCGGGAACTTATCCTCGGACTTGGTCAACAAAGTAATAAACTAATTTTACATCAATTCATGTTCTTCGTAAACCCATTCTTCCGTTTCTAAACGAATTTTCAGTTTCATCATTTTTTTCACACACCACTAAGCCCCATTGGCCACACAACCTAAGAGCGTAGTGAGTACATTTCGTAATCGATGCTGATATAACTATTCCCTACTCTGGTGTGATTATCGGCCATACGTACTGTTTTTTTAGTTTAAAATAAATTATTTTATCTTCTTAAATTCTTTTTTGATCTTTTTTGGCCCCAGTTGTAATGCTGCAAATGCTACAACTACCACGGCAAATGACGAAATAATAATTATCAATTCACTATCAACTTCATTACTTCCTCCAGAATCTATACCCTCGACTTCAATGAAAATTGTCATTAGATTATTTTCCTCATCTGTTTCTAATATTTCTGTTGTACTATCAACTTCTATCATAATCTCTATTCCTTTACCTTGATAATCAAATTGCGTATCGCAAGTAGAAATTCCTAATCCTCCAGGTGCGATCTTTTCAATAGTATCTTGTCCAACCAAAATTCCATCGATATTACATTGAATATTTACATTATTGGCCTCAGTCCTACCTAAATTTCTAACATATGAAATTATTTGTACTACATCTCCTTCTTCTAAGATATCATATTTTACTCCACTCTTTGTAACTTCAATCTCATCTATAGTTAGGTCAGGTTTTGCTGAAACTACAACTTCTATTGTTTCTTTTATTTCAAATTCTCCGTCACTAATAACTATCTCAACTGTATGAGTGCCACTCTGTACTGGAGTTAGTACTAAATTACGAGATGAATCAATAGTTGCCCAACTTCTACTTGTTGAAATGAATAATTCTTCAGTATCTACATCAATTATTGAAATATTTACAATTTCCGTTTCTCCTAATTCTACATAAGCAGTTAGTGGTATATCGCTAAGAACCGGAGAATCATGTACTGAATTTATTCTTATTTTGAATGTATCATTCCAGGTGTTTCCTCTTTGATCTATAATACTAATATTTATGTCGGCCTCACCATATTTATTTTCTACTGGTTGTATTCTCAAATCCCCACTTTCCGATGAAACTTCTACTAGATTTTCATCCATACTAATTGCAGTTAGGATGAGATCATCCATGTCTGTAATGTCATCTTCACATCTAGTTGATACCGGTATAAATAAACCACCTTGATCTTCATCTATTTCTAAATCATCCATTTGTATGCATTCTGGGTCATAATCCCATTCAATGTGAAAACCTCCTTCTATTCTCATTGATTTAAGATGTAGAACAGTAGTTTCACTTGTCCCATCTGATGCCCATTGAAATCTTGTAGCAATACCAACTTCAAAATCTCCTACTTCTGGAAATGCAAATCCAATTGGAATAGAATATGAGAAATTACCTATTCCAATGCCCATGGAAAATACTAATTCATTATCTATCGCAAACAAAACTTGTGAAGAGTTTGATAGGCCATCAGTTTTGCCAGTTATCTCACCCTCTATAATTAGCCTGGGGTCATTAATATCTATTCTTATTTTTTCCACACAACCATCGTGAATTAAAATCCTCAAATCTATAGTTTCTCCTAATATAGGTAACAATTCTCCAGAATTAATAGATTGGAATGTACCATCATTTTTTTTGTATTTCAATGTGAAATTTCCTTCTCCGTAGGAATGTATCCTTCCAAATTCCTGTGAGGGAGGTTTCTCTATTTCGGTGATATCCCAAATTCCAACTTCCAACTGCTCTTCTTTTTCTAAACCACAAGTTGAATAAATCAAATTTTCAACACTTCCTTCATATGGCCCAAAGTCAATGATGGGTAATTCATCACTTGATACTATCGTTTCCGCCTTTACGTTTTCAAAGGAATACCATGGTTGATTATATTTTACTCTAATTCCAACTGCGTCTACTCTAACTTCAGAATCGTCTGAACCTATATTATCTGAAGCATAATCTATTGTGAATTGTGTATTTCCAATCTTTGTCCAATCCCATTCTACAAAATCATCCAACGATATAACTAATGGATTATTCATCCGATTGAGAGGGGCATCGACATTTGTTAATTCAGTGATTAATTTATCAGATCCATGATTTTGAAGTTTTATGTACACTTCATCTTGAAATAATTCTTCGGGTATACTAATGTGTAAAACTATTGATACATTCTCAATTCTGTAATTATTGAAACTTGAAAAATCATACCCACTCATAGTTATATCAGGTCCTTTTGACCATGTATAAAATGAATCCGGACTTCCAAGGGTATTATTCGAATTAGTGATGCTAGATGTTGCCCATTCTGTATGTTCTTCAAAATTATTCGGCCTAGAGTGAGTTATTGATAATTCATCATCTGCAACCATTCCGACACTGTATTCGGCTATATTATTTGAAAAACCAGATGTAGATGAAATTTCCCATTCTTCTGAATCTTGAAAATTTCCACTTTCTAGTAATTCTATCTCCTCTACAGAAACGACTTCATCGGCGCTATAAATAGGCAGAGGGAATAGTAAACCCAAGATTACAATCCCTGTAAACAAGTACTGTTCTCTATACTGCATGGTGCCTGCGTACGCGTGCTATGCTTCAATACGTTGGTATAATAGTGTAAATATTTTTAACATACGATTGATAAACCTTACATATTGCGCTAACCATACATACGGCTGTGATGGTGTAATGGTTAGCACGGTGGGTTGTGGTCCCGCCGGTCCGGGTTCAATTCCCGGTCACGGCCCCATATGTCAATTAAGAAAATCTTCATCTATCGAGTGTCCCATCCTATCCACTTTGGTAACTAAATAATCTTTATTTTCTTCAACTACTCCTGCAATTAGCGGAACGGTCTCCTCAACCTCTATTCCAAATTTATTCAGTTGTTTTACTTTTTCGGGATTATTCGTCATAAGACTAATTTTCTCAATTCCTATCGAATTGAGGATTACTGATGCAATATTATAGCTCCTTGCATCTACTGGATGCCCTAGCATTAGATTAGCATCATGTGTGTCTGCACCCTTGTCTTGTAAGTTATATGCCTGAATTTTAGCATGCAGGCCAATACCTCGCCCTTCCTGACGCAAATAAACCAAACAACCCCAGCCCTTTTCTTGTATTTGCTTCAGTGCAGTATCTAATTGTGCACCACAATCACATCTAAGGCTACTGAACGCATCTCCTGTAAGGCATTCGGAATGTACTCTAACTAAGACAGAATCCGGACCAGCCATATCACCAAGCGTAAGTGCTACGTGATCAAAGCCCGTATCCTCTTCATGAAACACTCTAATTCTAAATTCACCATGAATTGTTGGTAGTTTTGCATCCGCAGGAACTTTAGTCTCGGATACTATCTCTCGTTTCTTCATACGCCAACCAAACACTATTCATTTATTGAATCATCTAGTAGTCAATATGACTTAAGGAATAGTTTTTATTATTTTAAAATGATATTCTCCAGATTTTTCAGTTACACTTTCTAATTTAACTCCCATCCTTTCACAGAGAGAAGGTATGTCGTGTAATGTTTCTGGATCGTCGCATACTAATTCAAAGATGGATTCTTGGTTCGTAGAATTGATTGCTTTCCTTAATTCATGGACAGGTATTGGACAATAAAAACCCAATAAATCAAGATATATTGTTTTTTTATTGATAATATCACCCTATTTTTCATTCTTTTTCATGTAATGAATTGCTGTTGCCTCGGCTAAAGTCTCCTCTTCTGTAAATCCTTGCCTTTGCAAATCCTCTTTTGTAACCATCTTTGTAGCTTCCATCCATTTTTTGTGGAAAACTCCCTTTTCCCAATCTTCTAAGAACATAGGTCTGATGTATGAAGACCTGCATACAGACCTGGTATTTCCTAAGTCCGCTGCAACGGTATCTACAACTGCTAGCATTGCAGCCATTCTTTCCTTCTCAGTCTTTCCAGGCAATTTAGAATTCTGTGCTAGCTTAACAAGACCTTCAGGCCTCTTTAGCCTAGCACCTTTCCATTCTATCATTGGTTCAAATTCATGAGGATTATCTAGTTCATTCCACTCCTCATATAATTTTGGTATTTCTGATATTTCTTCCTCGGTTGCCTCGGTGATTAATGCGAGTCTTGCGCCTGCCTTCCAAGTAGCAGCCCATGTTCTGAAGTTCTTTGCAGTATATCCTTTCTCTGTAGCTTCTTGGATATATTTATTTATATGATCTGCCTTTATATCTACAATATTACCTACATCATCGCTATAACTAAATAAATCCGTTTCATCTTTATCATCTCCTAAAGACTTTGATTCTTGAATCATGTTTACAATATCATCATCTCTAATTAATAATTTCCATGGCTTTCCTGATTTTCCTGTAAAACTGAATATGGCATCCATCTTTCCTTCAATAGCCCTTTTTCCTTTCAAAAGGGTAAAGTGACCCTTAGTTATTGTTGTAAGTCCATATGATTCATTTTCCGCTGCGTATTGGTCTGATCCGACTCGGATATGATATCTATCCATTAGATATATTACAAGTGCAACCGCCTTGTGAAATGGAAATTTCCCTTTCTCTGTTTTCATTTCCAAATCGCCCCAATAACGATCTCTTATTTCTTGAAGTGCAACACCGAATTCATCAACATCATCAAATTTCATATCTGCTCTTTTCTTTATCCAATCTGGATGATATCTATACTGTAATCTTCCCTTATCATCTTTCCCAGTGGCTTGAATATGTCCTTTTGGATTACTATCGAACCATACCTCTGTCCATGCAGGAGGGACGGCAAGAGAATTTAGAAATACTATTCTTTCTTCATCTTTCAAAATCTTTCCATCTGGGTTAATATATTCCCACTCTATCTTTATTTTATCATCTTCTTCAGATTTAATTTCTATTTTTTTCCTAGTTATTCCAGGTACTTTCCTATTGGATATTTTCAAGCCAGCGCTTTTAGCAGAGGCTGCAGTATCTATTTCCATAAACATCGGATGTGTAGGAAGACTAAATCAATTGCGAAAATTAATCAGAAAATTGAGCCAATAAACTCTCTAGATTTCTTATGTCTGCCTCAATAGTTTCTCTTTCGACACGCTTCAAATCTCCTTGTGCTAATTGCGCCTGGAGATATTCCAAATCTTCTTTCATGCTCTCTCTTTCATCCTTAACTCTTGCTTCATCTCTTTCCATGCTCAAAGTTGCTACATGTTGTCTGCTGGCCTTTCTCCTACTGCGCCTGCCAATGGCTGATTCATCATTGTCTAACTTTCCAGTAGCGTCATATCCAAATGGTGATGACTTCTCAGAAAGTTCTACCGATACAGGATATGGGATACTTATGCCTTCAATTCCAAAGCGAATATCAATTTCTCTCAATAGCCAATCTCTAGCCAAGAATTCATCACTGTAATCTTCTATCCACGCATAAAGACGGTAAACTTTTGCAAAATCTCCTAATTCTCTTAGTAATACCATTGGTTGTGGATCAGACAATACATATTCACACTTACTTGCAACATTCGATACTACTTGCTTCACATGAGCAGAATTTTCATCATAATCTACTCCTACATCAATTCTCAAGGAGACTCTTGTAGCCACTCCGTCTCCTCCTCCTCTTGCGAAATTAGTAATGGTAGAATCAATGAGTCTATTGTTTGGAATAATTACTAATTGCTCTGAAATTGTAATTATTTTCGTTGAGA
>Ga0163111_10002927_pt1 | contig 10920 bp, 15 predicted proteins | sample CRUFie1St18metaG_FD_109645 | JGI IMG/M metagenome (GOLD analysis project Ga0163111, IMG submission 109645) | Marine microbial communities from the Costa Rica Dome - CRUD Field 142mm St18 metaG | ecosystem: Environmental > Aquatic > Marine > Oceanic > Photic zone | place: Costa Rica: the Eastern... | reverse complement strand
ATTTGAGAGTGGTGTTATGAAAGCAAGGAGACATCACAGGGTAGGAAAACTCATGTCATTCAAGGATTTTGTGAAGATTATGGGTGAAATTTTGGGGGAATGGGAAAAGTAATAAATAACTACATACACATTATGGAATAATACCATGCTATCTTTTTTACTACCACTTGCGACAAAAGTAATTACTGACGCAGTAAACAAAATTCCTGACAACGAGGAACTTGGAGAAAAATTAATAGAAATTTGCTTAGTTATCCTAGGAAAGGCAGTTAAACTGACCAAAACCGACATGGATGACAAACTACTTGAGACTGTCAAGTCTGCTATTGCAGCGAAGGGATAGTCCTTTTATAAATAAAACTTAGATAACATCGGAGCATACGTTAATGTCCCTTTACGGAAGAACTGACAGCAATGCTAATAAAACCAAAGCTGGTGTGGGCATTGGAGCATCAAGTCAAGCAAAACAAACCATTTATATTGACGAAACTGAGGCAGCATTAGAAGCGAACAAGGAGCGTGGTCTAAACGCACCTGGTTGGTGGTCTTATTTCACCTATACAGATAGTAGTGGAGCTACTCGCCATAAGGCAGAACAACTAGTTTTCATTGCTGGTGGTGATACCAACGCTAATGAAACTCAGGCAGATGATGCAACAGCAGCAGATGCTAATGTAGTCATTGCTATTCAGACACAACCACAAAATACTGCGGTTGCTGTAGGTGCTCAGTTACAACTTACTGTTGTTGGAACTGCTACACCACCTGGCAACAACTCTGTTCTCACATACCAGTGGCAGAAGAAGTCTGGTAACCGTTATAGCAATATTTCTGGTGCAACTTCAGCAGCATACACAGTTGCTACTTACGCAGCTACTGATGCTGGAACATACAGAGTCAAGATTAACTCAACCAATGGTGGTAAAGAACTAATTTCTGACAACGCTGTAGTAACAACTTCATAATATGATATGAATATTAGTGAATTGAACCATGAAAATTGGTTAATTTTTGCAATTAGAAATTATAATAATCCGTTGTCCGTTACCTATTCAGATTTTGAAGAGGACTTGAAGAGATTTAAGTACATCAAAAGATTACTGAGAAGGTACGAGACAACGGGGGAGTTGAAGACTCACTTGATACTTAATCATGTGATAGTATTATATAATGTCTTTGATGATGCAGCAACACCGCTGCTATTTTACAGAGTAGAAGCAACATACTGGTCTACAATCAAGGCATTTATGTTATTTCTAAATAGATTACCACCTAAACTTAACGAGGATGTTGACGAGGAATGTCTAAAACAACTGAATCTAATATGAATGAAATGATTAACTCTGCTGGCGATGGTTCTGGACTCCAGTTACCACCCGCATTCGTTATGGTAAATCCTAGACAACATCGTAAGTATAAGAAAAATAATGAGAAAGTTGATGGTCGCACATCTGGTGCAAAGGATCTCTTTTCCAGAATACAACGCAGAAAAATGACAGGAACTAAAAAAGAACACACTGAAATTGAATCTCCTATCACTGAAGTGGTCTCATCTGAAACAGAGAGAGCACAAAAACAGATTGGTCAGATGAAAAAACTGAACCGTCAAAAGGATTTGCAGAAAAAGCGTGGTGAAGCTAAGCAAAAGATGGTCAACAAGACCAAGGAGATGGACACCTTAATGAAGGCAAGATTATCTGACTTCAAAAAGAAGGCGTCATCACAACAGAAAAAACTAAAACGTAATAATGAGGAAACAGAAGTGAATAAAGATGTAATTCTTGAGAATCAAGACGTAGTGAAGGTCGCATATGACGTTGCTACATCAGAACTTAATCCACAAGGAGAGGGTTCATTTGCAAAGATCCAGTTTAGTGATGGATCTACACAAAATCTAGATAACTTCTCTGCAAAGAGAATTGCAGCATGTTATGGGCAGTTAGACGATACACACAAGCAACAGTTCCAATACATGTTGAACAAAGATGCTTCCACATATCAGTCTGCACTTGATTTTGCAATCAGAAACGTGTAAGACTAGGAGAGATGTCTGAAATAAACACAGCAATACTAGAAAGATTAGAAAAAGTAGTTGACACACTTCAAGAAAACTCTATGAAGATGGGTCAACTTCTTGCTGTGCACAATGAGAAGTTAGATAAACAAGATAAGGTAGATGAAGTTCTGTTTGAGAAGTTAGACAGATTGTCAGCAGATCTAAACAGAGAAACACAGTCTATAAAGAAAGGATGTGAGAGGGATATAAGGTTAGTGGATGACAGACTCAGGTTGATGGAGAAGAAGATGTGGACGATAGCAGGAGCGTTGACTGTTATATCGTTTATAGTCAGTCCAATAGGGCAAAAAGTACTACAAGGCATAGTCGCAAACCAAACCTTGACAAATACAATATCCGCACCTATAATACCTTCAGTGAAATAATTACTATGAATGTCGTATATCGACGTAAAGTATATAAATCTAGTGTCACCTCGTCTGACCCTCTTCACTAGGAAGAAGGCAGACCTTTTTAATTTTAGATGTCCTTACTGTGGAGACAGTAAGAAGAGAAGAAATAAAGCAAGAGGATACCTATTCAAAATTAAAGCAGACTTCGTGTATAAATGCCACAACTGTGGTGTTGGTAGAACACTGTCTAATTTTTTAAAAGATCAAGACACATTTTTACATGACCAATATGTCATGGAGAAGTTCAAAGACTCTACCTCTAGTACAGGTAAGGGGTCTTATACACCAAATCCAAAACTTAATTTTACAACTCCTCGTTTTGTCAAATCAGATACCGATCTGAAAAAAATCTCAGACCTAAATATTTTTCACGAGGCTAGGAAATATCTAGAACAAAGAGGCATCAAAGATCTCGACTACTTCTACTACTGTCCAAAATTTAAAGAGTGGACTAACAAACAGAAGAAGACATTTGATACCCTCAGACAGGATCATCCCCGCATCATTATCCCTTTCAAAGACAAAAAAGGTAACCTTTTCGGATACCAAGGCAGATCACTAGCTCGCAACGCTAAACTTAGATATATCACGATCATGCTGGACGAGGAACAACCCAAGATCTTTGGACTGGATAGAATAGATACGAACAAAACAATTTACATAACAGAAGGACCTTTTGATGCGACGTTCATTAAAAACTCAGTTGCCATGGCTGGTTCCGATATTGATATTCGGACGTTTGGTTGGAGCGATTATATTTGGATTTTTGATAACGAACCACGCAATCGAGAAATCGTCAACCGAATCTCCAAAGTCATTGACCGAGGAGATAAGGTAGTTATATGGCCTTCAAATATTCAGCAAAAGGACATAAATGACATGTCACTTGGTGGACAAAACGTGCAGTCGGTGGTAGAATCGAATGTATATCAAAACTTAGAAGCAAAATTAAAATTTAACAACTGGAAGAAAATATGAGTAACGGTCATGGAACCAAAGTTCGCAAGCGAGACGGGTCTCTAACACCTCTTAATCTAGATAAGATTCATAAGATAGTAGAGGAAGCATGCGAAGGATTAGGGAGTGGCGTAAGTGCCTCTCAAGTAGAGATGAACTCTGGTCTGCAATTCTTTGATGGTATATCAACTAAAGATATCCAAGAAATATTGATTAGATCAGCGAGTGATCTTATAAGTTTAGAAGCACCTAACTATCAGTTTGTTGCTGCTAGACTATTATTATATGCTGTTCGTAAACAGGTGTTTGGATCTGGTTGGACAAGCGGTTATCCAACTGTGTATGACCATGCACTTAAGTGTACAGAGCATGATGTCTATGACCAAGATATACTTGGAAAGTATTCCAAGGAAGAGTGGGAGCAGTTTAACTCATGGATAGATCATGAGAGAGATATGTACTTCACCTATGCAGGATTGCGTCAGGTTGTTGACAAGTATCTTGTACAGGATAGAAGTAATGGTGAAGTCTTTGAGACACCACAGTATATGTACATGATGATCGCTGTTACTCTCTTCCAAAACTATGAAAACAACCGTTTAGATTACATTAAGAGGTACTACGATGCCATTTCAAAACACAAAATCAACATCCCCACCCCAATCATGGCGGGAGTCAGAACCCCCTTGCGACAATTTGCATCTTGTGTTCTCGTTGATGCTGATGACACCTTGGATAGCATTTTTACTTCTGATATGGCCATTGGTCGTTATGTCGCACAAAGGGCTGGAATCGGCATTAACGCAGGGAGAATCCGTGGGATCAACGCTAAAATCAGAGGTGGAGAAGTTCAACACACAGGTGTTGTACCGTTCCTCAAAAAGTTTGAAGCGACTGTCAGATGTTGCACTCAGAATGGCATTAGAGGTGGATCAGCAACTGTCCACTTCCCGATCTGGCACCAAGAAATAGAAGACATAATGGTTCTCAAAAACAATAAGGGAACCGAGGACTCTAGGGTACGTAAATTAGACTATAGTATTCAGATCAGTGCTCTATTTTACCAGAGATTTATTGATGATGGTGAGATAAGTTTGTTCTCTCCACATGATGTGCCAGAATTATATGATACATTTGGTACTGATGCTTTTGATGACTTGTATGTTACATACGAGAATGATAAATCTATACCAAGAAAAACTATCAAAGCACAAGAGTTGATTCTTAATCTATTAAAGGAGAGAGCAGAGACTGGTCGTTTGTATATCATGAACATTGACCATTGCAATAGTCATAGTTCTTTCTTAGACAAGGTGAATATGAGTAACCTATGTCAAGAGATTACATTACCAACTACACCACTACAACACATTGATGGTGAGGGTGAGATTGCATTATGTATTTTGTCTGCTATCAATGTAGGCAAGATCAATAAGTTAGATGAACTTGAAAATCTCTGTGACCTAGCAGTTCGTGGTCTAGAGGAACTTATTGATTATCAGAATTATCCTGTCACTGCTGCAGAGAAGAGCACACTTGCTCGTCGTTCTCTAGGCATTGGTTATATCGGACTAGCACACTACCTAGCAAAACAAGGACTCAAGTATGATGACCAAGAAGCATGGAATTCAGTCCACAGATTATCTGAATCTTTCCAGTACCATCTACTCAAATCAAGCAACCAAGTCGCCAAAGAAAAAGGATGCTGCGACGATTTTGATCGCACAAAATATTTCGATGGTGTCCTCCCAATCGACACTTACAAACGTGACATTGACGAGTTCTGTAATGAAGAATTAAATTATGATTGGGAGTCCTTACGTGGTGACATTAGAAGGTTCGGATTACGACACTCAACACTGTCAGCACAGATGCCATCAGAGAGTAGTTCTGTAGTATCAAATGCTACCAATGGAATTGAACCTCCTAGAGCATTTTTATCTACAAAGAAAAGTAAAAAAGGACCGCTCAAACAAATAGTTCCACAGTATAATAGTCTCAAGACTAATTACACATTGCTATGGGATATGAAAGACAATGATGGATATATAAAGATCGTGAGTGTGATGCAGAAATTCTTTGACCAAGCAATTTCTGGTAACTGGAGTTATAATCCAGAGAATTATGACAACAATGAAGTTCCTGTATCAGTCATGGCGGGTGACCTACTTAAAACATATAAGTATGGTTGGAAGACATCGTATTATCAGAACACATACGATCAGAAAGGAGATGAACCGCAACTGACAGACGAGAAGAAACAAAGCATAGAAGACCTATTACAAGACATACTAACAACCGAGGAAGAAGACTGTGACAGTTGCAAAATTTAGAACAAACGCACCCAAAGAACCAATGAAATCATCAGTAGATGGCATGACGGTATTCAATACCGATAAAGTAGATACAACTAAAGGACAAATGTTCTTCGGTCCTCCTCTAGGAGTACAAAGGTATGATAAATTTAGGTATCCCATCTTTGATAAACTTACACAAAATCAACTTGGATTTTTCTGGAGACCAGAAGAGGTATCTTTACAGAAAGATCGTGCAGATTATCAAACATTGAATGATGCACAAAAACATATCTTCACATCTAATCTGAAGTATCAAATCCTACTTGATTCTGTACAAGGTCGAGGTCCTGGCATGGCATTCATGCCTTACTGTTCTCTACCTGAGTTAGAAGGTTGCATGAATATATGGCAGACTATGGAGATGATCCATAGTAGATCATACACACATATCATCAAGAATGTATACCCTGATCCATCAGAGGTGTTCGATAAAATTTTAGATGATGAACAGATACTAAAGAGAGCACAATCAGTTACTGCAGCTTATGATGATTTCATTAATGATGCACATAGGTATGACACTAGCAACTGGTGGAGACCAAACTGGCAAGGAACTGCAGCTGCAGCATGGGAGAAGAAAGAGTTAAAGAGAAAATTATATAGAGCAGTAGCAAACGTATACATCTTAGAAGGAATTAGATTCTATGTGTCATTCGCATGTTCATTTGCATTCGGTGAATTAAAATTACTTGAGGGATCAGCAAAGATTATTGGATTCATTGCTAGAGATGAATCACAACATATGATAGTTACTCAGAACATTCTAAACAAATGGAAAGAGGGTGATGATCCAGAGATGGTTGAAATTGCTAACGAAGAAAGAGATTATGTTTACAACATGTTCCGTAATTCTGTAGAAGAAGAAAAACTTTGGGCGGAGTATCTATTCAAAGATGGATCTATCATTGGTTTGAATGATAAATTACTACAGAAGTATGTCGAGTGGACTGCTAATCGTAGACTAAAAGCAATTGGATTCAAAGCAATTTTTGATACACCTATTGCTAACAACCCATTACCATGGACAGCACATTGGTTGTCATCTAAAGGTATGCAAGTTGCACCACAGGAGACTGAGGTAGAGTCATATCTAATTGGTAGCATCAAACAAGACGTCAAGAAAGATACGTTTAGTGGATTCAAATTATAACTATGGATCTTTGGAAAAATTACAAAGCAACTGTTGCTAAGATTTTTCCAGATATACAATTTGTTCAGCGACATGCTGAGTGGACTAATAAAAAGGGTGTAAACCTTACTGCTGATTTGTACAAGGGTGACCATCTTATAAAGTCAAGACAAGTAGAAATCTGGGATAATAAATCTTGTAGCATTCATAATAATATAATATATCCTAAGACAGGATCTAACTTACCATGTTTTGGTATGGATCTCATGGGTATGACTGACAAACGAGTTGTAATTGTGTTCGATTTCCAACATCCTGTGGAAAACTATTTGTTTTACACACCAGAGTTGCCTAAATCTGAGGGTACGTATAGATTCTTTGAACCTGGCAATCATTTCTCTGATAACATATGTGTTAGATACTGTAAACCTGATGAAGTAGATGAACATCTACCTCTATTCACAAAGTATCTACAGTTTTATAAAGATATGTTGGATGAACATCAACCAACTGGTACTGACACTACACAATACATAGATTTTGATAAGTATATGATAAGACTAGATCCTATATCAGGTTACTTATCAAATAGATTTGGAAAAGAAAAGTCTGAGACTCTCATTAAAGAATTCTTTTTCAGTTATGCCTAAGATAGAATTTGAACATAGTTGGGGTGGACAAGAAACCACTCTACAAAAAATCAAGAAGTGGATCAGTAAACAGAAACCACCTCTAAACACTATCTTAAAATATCTTTTTTCATACATAGAAAAATGGTATTGGGAAGGCAAAGTTTTACAAACTATGGCAGGAGTTGATTTAGAAGTAAACAAATTACAGGAACAATGGGAGAATGAAAAACAAATCACACCGCATATCATGGAGACAGGAGTATTTGGCGAGAAAGAGTGGTCTCTCCAAATTTCAAATCCGATTGTTGAAAGAGGGACCTCAGGGTCTGAGTCAGGCATGGTTACTAGGAGCGATGCACAACGACTACAACAAGATGATGGGGATCAAGGAACCTCCGTCTCGTGAGTCTGGATACCAAACAACTATGAAAGAATTTTTTGCTAGATGGAAATAATTGACACCCTTACAAAAATTATAAAGAAACATCAGGAGAGTTTACCTAATGTAGAATCTCTTGATGTTGATTCTGAATTTGAAACAGTATTACATGACACTGATGATGGTAAGTTAGACATCAAAAATGAAATGTATTATTGTACTGGACTTAGGAAAGTTCACACAGAGATTGCAAAGCTTGGTAGTTTAAATATAGTGCATTGTATATGGTATCCCGATCCAGAGTTTGACTTACCTATATTTGGTGTGGATATTGTTGCAGTAAAAGATATAGTTAGTGCTGCTATCACAGACATATCTCCTGTAGATGGTCTTGATAATGATATCTTTGAAGACATAGAAGATATCAGTGACAGTTTTTATTTCCCACAAGAAAGAGTTTTACCAGAATGGGGAGAAGTATTTTCACCTTATTGTAAATTTGCTAGACTGACTAGTGATAAGGAGAAGGATAATTTTTGTAAGATTGTAGATCAATATCTAGATATATTTGTGGGTGCTGTATGGGGAGCAAGTAGAGATAGTTCTAGATCAGAACATAGATACTTTGGACAGATAGAATACTGTCAACATCAGATGAAAAACGATAAGACTAGAAATATATTGGTAAACTATTTTGGTAAGGAATGGGCAGAGAGATATATGACTGAAGTGTTATTTGATGAACCATAAATATTAGGAGAATAATTATGAAAGTGTGGCAGACTACGCAAACCCGTGGACTTATAAAGGCAATATTTTTAATTCTGATGACATCGGCGATCACTATGGGTTCGTCTATCGCATCACCAACACCGTCAACGGAAAGACTTACATCGGAAGAAAGTACTTCGTGCAGAAAAGAAAACCCAAGGGAGGAAAGCGAAGAGTCACAAGCGAGTCAAATTGGAAAAAGTACTACGGAAGTTCTGAAGAGCTTAAACAGGATATTAGAAGTCATGGCAGAGATAATTTCAGAAGAGAGATCCTCTCACTCCATGGAACAATCGGAAAAGTAAACTACGAAGAGACAAGACAATTATTTCTTAATGATGTCCTGACAGAGAAGTTGACAGATGGCACTCCTGCCTACTATAATAGTAACATCTTAGGAAGATATTATCGAAAAGATTATTTTTAAATTATATGCAAATTTTTCTTGACACTGCCGATCTTTCAGCAATAGAAGAACGGTATGATACTGGATTGATTGCGGGTGTAACAACTAACCCGACCCTCGTTGCTAAACAGGGAGTCAACTATCTAGATCTAATTAAACATATTGCAACAGAATTTCCTGAGATGGAGAGTATATCTGCTGAAGTGAATGGTAATACTGCAGCAGAAATGATAGATGATGCAGCAAAGTATCGTGAAGTTAGTGAAGCAGTAACTATCAAGTTACCAATGACTAAGGAAGGATTGAAAGCATGTAAGTATTTCAGTGAGGTTGGTGTGAAAACTAACGTCACTCTTTGTTTCTCAGTAGCACAAGCAGCACTTGCAGGAATCGCAGGAGCAACATACATCTCACCATTTGTAGGTCGTCTTAACGACAACTCATTTAGTGGTGTAGAATTGGTGCGTGGTATCGCAGATTTATATTGTAACCAAGGGATTGAAACAAAAGTCCTCGCAGCTAGTTTACGTGACGTACATCATGTATCTCGTTGCTTCCTTTACGGTGCAAAGGTTTGTACTTTGCCTGTGAAAGTTTTTGATAAAATGTATGATCATGTTCTCACTCGTGAAGGACTAGATATATTTGACAAAGACTTTAAAAAGATCACCTAATGTTCACGATATATTCAAAACCAAATTGTCCCTTTTGTAATAAATTTAAAAGAGTAGTTGAGTTAGAAGATCTCCCTCATATTGTATATGAATTAGGGGTTGACTTTACTCGTGAAGAATTCTATAATAAATTTGGCAGTGGATCTACATTCCCACAAATTTTATTGGACGATCTTAAATTAGGAGGTTGTCAGGAGTCTTTACGCCACATGCAAAAGGAGAACATTTGCTGTAATGTATTATGACATTAGAAATAACAAAGGAAGAATTTGATTCTAATAAAGAATCATACCTTGATCGAATAGAAAATGGAGAGGTTATTATCGTTAGACATCCTAACGGTAATGCAGTCCTAGCAATCCCAGAAAGATGGGATGATGAATTTATGCATTTATGGAACCACGATGACGCATCATGATTGATATTTTAGCATCAATAGCAAAGAAAGAATTATACATGGGTTACATCTTCGGTATTATGATACTGGGTGGATACATCAGACAATATCATGTACTAGATGACGTATACTCATTAGCAAAAAAATACATAAAAGACGCTCGTATCATGATTATTATTACATCAGTGATAGGAGGAGTCTTACCTATACCTGGCAGAGTTGCATTGTCAGCACCATTACTGGATGCTATTGCACCTCCAGATAAACGAAAGAGAAGTGAGTTTGGCATCATAGATTATCTTTCCACACATCATTACTACTGGTGGTCACCATTAGAGAAGACAATCATTCTTCCTATGGCAGCATTAGGTATAACGTATGGAGAGATGCTAAATTATACTTTTCCTTTTCTACTTGTATGCATTGGATATACTTGGTGGTATATCTTTACTAAGGTAGATCCCAGAAGTGTTGTACCTAATCTGAGTAACATACATCAGTTTGATTGGAGAAGAGCATTAAAAGGATGGGCACCATTCATTGCTACAATATGGTTCTTACTATGTGTAGGAAAGGCAGGAGCAATCTTCTTTTTCCCTTGGTTCTTTGGTATGGCATGTTACTACAGTATCATTTGTAAGGATTGGAACTGGGGTAAATACCTTGATGGTAAGTTTGCTATCATTGCAACATTTGTACTTGCATTAGGTGGAATTGTTGGTATGATTAAAGGACCAGTGATGGAATAT
>Ga0163111_10002926_pt1 | contig 10923 bp, 12 predicted proteins | sample CRUFie1St18metaG_FD_109645 | JGI IMG/M metagenome (GOLD analysis project Ga0163111, IMG submission 109645) | Marine microbial communities from the Costa Rica Dome - CRUD Field 142mm St18 metaG | ecosystem: Environmental > Aquatic > Marine > Oceanic > Photic zone | place: Costa Rica: the Eastern... | reverse complement strand
GACCGGAGATGAACCGGTGACTTCGCGATTAACAGTCGCACACTCTAACCAACTGAGTTACGAGAGAAGGGGTCGCGCAACCAAGGATCGAACTCGGGACAATTGGAGTTTAGCAACTAAACGAATAGTTATAATAATTCAAAATTACAATCCAATGCTCTACCAACTGAGCTATCGCACGGTGATGCCGACAGGATTTGAACCTGCGCTCTTTCGAACCAGAGCCTTAATCTGGCGCCTTAGACCACTCGGCCACGGCATCATATACAAAAGCTATTGCTAGGATTTGAACCTAGGTGATTGGATTCAAAGTCCAAGATACTAACCACTATATGACAATAGCTCCCCGTATTTATTTTGTTTGTATTCTTTAAGTAAGAATGATCAAACCGATTTTAATATCAATTCTTCTATTGGTACTCGTTACACTTTTGTTACGTCGTTCCCTTCGAAATCCAGAGTATAAGTGTTTTCTTTTGACCCTGGAAACATCAGCCGACCGACGTGAAAAGTTTATTAAACATTACGATGAATCCATACCGTTAGAAATCATATACGGAACTGATACCAGGAAACTCGAAAATGCTAAAAAGTACCAGAAAATCATAGACCCTTCGTATTACCGTGAAGCCTTAAAACTCCATTATAACGCAAATAAAACACGTCCCGATATTACGTATTTCAATCTAGGGGCTATTGGGTGTTATATGGGTCACATGGATTTTTATAGAAGGTGTTTTGACCAAAACCTCAAATATGCCGTTATTTTTGAAGATAACGTTGTTATAAAAGATAAACGCGTTTACCGTGAAATCCAAGATGTTATCAATAAGAAAGGTGATGATTTTGAAATGTGTTTCTTTCATTGCTTATCGAGGTACCCCGATGAGGAAAAACCTGACAAAGATGGTATTGAACGTGTAAAATGGATTTCGAGTACCAAGTGTTATCTCGTACACGTCGATAATATGAAAAAATATTATAAACACTTTTTTCCCATTGATAACCACGTCGATATGAAACACGAAGATATTATTGCGCGAGGGGCGCGTGTTTACTATAAAGATCTTCGACATTGTTTACACATTGACCGTAGTCATAACAGTACAATCGGTCATAGTAATTGGGGTCGACGTAAGTTCTTTTCGAAACGGTACCCTACTGCAACTACCGACGATCTCGAGTATGGTTGGTAATTTTTAGTTCCATGGTATATCTTGTGGACGAAACCGACACCCATCTTTTAAAAAATCAACAAACTTTTTAAATTCTGGTTCAGTTATATCTGTATTTTCCATCGAATCGAGAACGTTACCAACATATTCATTATATTTTACATGATTACCTCTATGCGTAACTCTATTCTCGCGTAAATTACCAATTTCACGCGGTAACATGATTATATTCTCACTGGCGTGGATATCATACTTGACCTTTTCGATAATTGGGTGACTCTTGAACTCCTTTGGTATAACGTGATGATCCTCTACGTTACGAACATTCCATCTAAGTTTGAACGTTCGTCTGACTAATGACCCGTATCGCATACTATAGTTTTGAAATACTTCTATACCGAGACGCATCAACGAATCTTCTAATTCATCAACTTCTTGCCACGCCGCAAAACACTCTTCTGATGTTCCCGAAACGTGACACTTTTCATCAGCTTCATCAAGTGCTTCCGCAAATCTAAACTGAAGACGCGGATTTTCAAACGTTTGGAATTTAATATTTATTTTTTTACTATATGTACTTTCGAGAATGTTTTTACGTATTTGATGGCGTTTGTTTTCGGGTGTTGGAGGAATTGAAGAAAATCTAATCATTTACTTTTTAACGTGGTATATCTTTAACACGTTAGAAACCTAAGTTATGTTATTTAGTTACAGTAATTAAAAAGAAAATGAAATCTATATGGAAAATGTGTGAAAATGGCGAACTCGACGAATTAAAAAAACGTCGTAGCGAAATTGATGAAATAATAGAAGAAATACCCAATGACGGTGATGATATGAGAAAAGATGAAGACGATTTAAGTTTTGCTGTGGCATTCGGTAAAAACCATGATACAGGTTTAGAAACATTTAAGTATTTATATGAAGAATGTGGTTACCCTAGACATTGTGTACATTACGCTATGGTCGGGGCAACCGCATCAAGAAATGCAAAACTTATCAATTACATATATAATGATATCGATGAACATGAAAAATCAGATTTTCTAGGTGATCTAGAGGATGAGCTTGTGATGACGGACCATCCTAGTCCAGGTGTATTCATAGAATACGCTTTATTCGAATTAAACAAAAAGAACTGAAATTTTTTCCTCAATAAAACTTTTTACATGTAGAACAGTACATCTAAAAAGTAGGTGTGATCCCAGCGGGGGTCGAACCCGCGGCCTCGGCGTTGCGTTTGTGACACTAAAGTCACTTAGGTATACCTAGTAGTGTATAAGCACCGCGCTCTAACCAACTGAGCTATAGGATCATGTTTATACATCAACCATAAACTTTAAACCAAATACAACTTTTATTAATCGTAAAACATACTCTTTGTATTCAATCATTTGTATTGTACTATATAGTATAGTTTAATCTTTATATCCCACACGTAGGATGTGATTGTAAATCCATTGATTGTCTTGGACTTGGTAATATAGTATCAGGTGTTTTTGGACGTGTCATCCATTTTTTTATAGCTTTTGTTACACGTGAATCGTCTTGTATAATTAGAACATTATTTGAAATTATACTTAACCCATTACATACGTCGGGTTTATTTTCTTTATCGGGAAACGTTTCGTTAAACGCTTCTACACTATGACCAGGTATATCCGGTGCTTCATCAAGTAATCGATCGTAATCTAAACGCACTTTATTCACGAAATCTAAAACGTCTTCACGATATTTCGTTTCGAGTGATAATTCCATATCAATGTTCCTATAAAATTTTGAGTATTGGACGGACATGACTGAGTGTGCTTCCATCATACGCGAAGAATTATTAAACTTTGATATAGATGTAAGTATACCCGCGACAACATTCATAAACGCGAAAAAGTATTGAAAAATAACAATTTTTTGTTTTTGTTGACTGGACATGTTATCACTATCCGGACTCAAAACTGCAAAACCACCGACACCCGTAATACTCGATATGATTATACATGGGTACGATAACCAATCGTTTTGTTTCTTATAAAACATACGCGCGTGATTGTGTAACCATCTGTATCCGGCAGCTTTTTCGGCCCATCGGATTAGGAGTTGTTCTTGTTTTGGACACCAATGGTGTTGTTCTGAGGTGTTGTCTCCCATTACTCTTTCTTAGAAAATAAATAAGCATACTCCCGTGCCTGTGTATCTACAATCTCGTTCTTTTCGTTACCATTGTGTGCCTTGACCCACTTTACATCAACAAACTCAATTTTACGCAGAAGGTATAACATGTGTACCCATAAATCTTTATTCTTTACATTTTCACCTTTACTCGTTTTCCAACCGTTACGTTCCCAGTTTTTAGACCACTCGAGTAATCCCATTTTTACATAATTACTGTCTGTATATACAGTTACAGTATCGTGTCCTAATTCTATACACTTCTCGAGTGCTTTTATGACCGCGGTCATTTCCATTGCATTGTTTGTGGTTACCTTAGCACCACCTCTACCTATATACTTGTCTATAACATACGCCCAACCACCTGGACCAGGGTTTCCTAGACAACTTCCGTCCGTGTAGACTTCTATCATACTTACTAGTATATACGATAAAATCTTTATATTTCAACAGTTTGTTCTCGTTTATAAGGGAAACAGTAATAATAACATTTAACCACTGGATTAAACAATAGACACGAACCAAACACAGTTCCAAAAATTATTAAAAATGTGTATATTGGTTCCATTTATATAGTATACGCGTAATTCTTTATCTTTCAGTTTCAGTATCATCATCGCAACACGAGTTTGGGCATAAAAGTGATAAGATTATAACACCAAGTACGGTAAAGGTTACTGATATTCCAACTATAAAATTCATTATATTTGTATCACTACTTAAAATTTTAAGTCTCTTTGAAATAAAATGAATAATTATCAGGATTGGGATCCAGTTGTTATCCGTGGTAAAATTGATAAAACGCGTGAAAAAGAAAAATATGTCAAGTTCATGGGACAAGAAATTAGGTTACCGAAACGGAACCAATATTCGGGAAAATCACCGGAACAGAAACTGGATGAAGCCGAATTAGCCGGTACACACAAAAAAGTAAGTAAAGAAACGGGATTAACGATCCAACGGGCACGTGTTGCAAAACAATATACACAAAAAGATCTTGCAAATCTCATAAACGTATCAACAGATATTATCTCTTCGTACGAATTAGGTAAATCAATTCCGGATCCTAACGTCATGCAAAAATTGCGTCGAGTTCTGGGTGTTAAACTTTAAAATTTGGTCTAAATTTTAATTTTTAAATTGTAAATTTTATTTATTTTTTAAATTTTTAAACGCTTAGTAGACGCTTAGTTGGAGAACGCGAGGCCACCCATACCCGATTGGATTCTGAGGACGTTGTAGTTCGTGGCGAACATGTTAAGAGTCGTCTTGTTGGAACCAGACTTAGTCGCAATGGAGACTTGCGCGTTGTCGATTCTGGAGAAGTTACAGGTACCCGTTGGTTGATGCTCTTCTGGCTTGAGCGCAAAAGAGTACGAGTAAACACCCGCCATTGGGGAGGCGGAGTGGTGGACGAATGGTTGAACAGTGTTAAAGTACTTACCACCTTGTTCCTTGAATCTGTCTTGACCGTTGAGAACCAACTTGAAGCTGTCGAGTGGACCAGAAGTTTGTTCATCGAATTGCACATCACCGATCAAAACTGGCGCACCAGCGGCACCTGGGGCAATGGAGACGTTGGAGTCAACATCCGCCGACATCAAGGAAGACACGGTAATTGGGGTGTCAGTAAAGTTCCACAATTGGTTGGCGTCACCAGTAACACCGGAGGCTTGAGTGGCACACCAGACCAATTCCTTGACTGGGTGGTTGTACGACAATCTGATTTGCTTGGTGGAACCGGCGGCGGCCAAAGAGTCCGCGCCAGTGTGTTGGACTTGCTCGATCAAGTATTCGTGACCCTTTTGCGCAAATCGTCTGCGTTCTTCAGTGTCAAGGTAGATGTAGTTACCCCACACCTTGAACGAGTCGAAGTTGGTGCCGTAGACACTGGACAAGTCAAAGTCAATTCTGACTTCGTGGTATTGCAAGGCAATCAATGGCAAGGCCAATCCTGGGTTTCTGTTAAAGAAGAAGATCAATGGCAAGTAAACCTTTTCGTTGTCCACAGTCGCCGAAGTCATCTTACCGTAGTTCAACTTCTTGGCTTCGTCCATGTACAATTCCGCGTACAATCTCCACCACTTTTGGTAGTGCTTGTCGATTCTTTGACCACCGATGGACAATTCGACAGTGGAGATCGCGGATTCCGCGACCCACGCATCTTCAGTCTTGTCGAAGGCTTGCTTCGCAGTCAATTCAACGTACATGTCCGCGATCAAATCACCATTTCTGGCGACCGTGACGGAAACGCGACCGGAGTCCGCGGCGGTACCGTTGACAGTTTGTTCGATGTTTTCCATCGCAAAGTTAGTGTGGCGTTTGTAGACAGCCTGGAAAAAAGTGACTTTTGGGTTACCAGTCAAGTAGACATCTTGGGCGCCATAGGCGACGAGTTGCATGAGACCACCGGCCATATTGTTTGTTTTTGTACTATAGGCTGAGATTTTTTTTTCGGGTGAAACCTGCGAAAAAACTCAATCCTATTTTTCCTGGTACATATAAATGTCTGACCAAGAAGAAACACTTCTTGAACCAATCGAAGAAATTCAGGAAAATAACGAAATTGAAGAATATGGATCCGAATCCGAAACTGGATCGAATATTGAAGAAGATGAATTAAATACAGTCGGGGGTGAACTCCCAGATATCGATGAATTAGAAAATGAAGATTTTGATGAGTATATGGAAGATGAACCATATATGATGGATATGGGTGGACTCTTAAGTTCGGTCCTCGCGACCGAAGAAGGAGATACCGTATGCTCTGCACTGGTAAATATTTCCAGACAGATGGAAGTTCAAAACAAAATTCTTATAAAAATGTTATCTCAGATGCAAAAAAATTAACTTAGAAAAATAACCCATATGTAATAAAAGAAAATGGAAGAAACACATTTTATCAGTTCGGAATCAAATCAACGTGAATCCAATGCTATTATGTGGTCTAACCAGATTCAATCACTCAATCCTGAAGAGTTTATGCACCTTCTATCAGAATTGGAAGATATGTGGGACATCAATGCTACAGATAATAGCATGGTATCGTTTCAACTTGGATATAAAAACTTTATAAATCCTCAGGACCTGGACCCCGAAACGGGATTACCCGTTCGGTTTGACGTTGAACTCGTTTCTGGAAATCATAAACGCCTAAAAATGCAATTGGGACAAATGTATCATCGGGCTGAAGTTTTGAGACTTTTAGATACGGAAGACGATGAAGATATGAAAATATCCATGCGTATAAATCGTCTTATCGATCAAGTTGACGATGCATGGCAAATTATTTTTAGAGCGGCGCGTATACATGAACGTATAAATAACCCGACGTACGTTCCCATAAACCCAGAATCAGATCCATCTATTTTTAGGTGTTCAACTATGGAAAAGGTAGAAGAATTAGCACCGTATCAACAAGCAATTCTCGCGTGTTTGCAAAACCTGTACGAAACGAATGTTAAAAGATACAAGGGGTACTGTTGTACACAAATCAAGACCGAAGATGGTAAAGATACACGTGCGTGGAAACAGGTTGAAACAATACAAGAATACGTTTATGGGGTTGCACAAAAAGAAACACGGTACGAACTTTGGAAAAATTTATCGAGTCGTGGATCGGCGTATAACGACGTTATTCGACACTTAACACACTGTAAAGATATGCAGTTCCCAGAGATTATTAAAAATAGACATGTTTGGTCGTTTAAAAATGGAATTTTTATAGGTAAGGAGTGGTCGGCACAAACGGGACTTTATGAATCGAACTTTTATACGTACGAGTCGCGTGAATTTAAAAATCTTGATCAAACCATCGTAAGTTGTAAATATTTTGATAAGGAATTTACGAATTACGAACACCTCGAGAACTGGTATGATATCCCAACACCGTTTTTCCAATCGATTCTCGAATACCAGAAATTTGATTCAGATGTATCCAAATGGATGTATGTTATGGGTGGCCGTTTATGTTTTGGTGTGAATGATATAGATACATGGCAAGTTATACCTTTCTTAAAAGGTATTGCGCGTTCAGGTAAATCGACGCTTATCACCAAAGTGTTTCGTAAATTCTATAACGCAGATGATGTACGTACACTTTCAAATAATGTTGAAAAAAAGTTTGGTTTATCGTCCATTTATGATGCATTTATGTTCATAGCCCCAGAAGTAAAAGGTGATTTACAACTCGAACAAGCTGAATTTCAATCTATTGTATCTGGTGAAGACGTATCCATCGCGGTAAAACACGAAAAAGCTAAATCATTCGAATGGACAACACCTGGTGTACTAGGTGGTAACGAAGTTCCAAACTGGAAAGATAATTCAGGGAGTGTTTTGCGTCGTATTCTTACGTGGAACTTTGGTAAACAAGTCAAAGATGCTGATCCAACACTTGAATATAAACTTGATGCTGAATTACCCGTCATACTTCAAAAGTGTATTCGTGCATATCTTGAATACGCGCAAAAGTATGCAGATAAGGATATTTGGAACGTCGTTCCCGAATATTTCAAGACAGTTCAGAAACAAGTTGCGACGGTTGCAAGTACACTCGAAAACTTCATGCAATCCACGGGTGTAAAATACGGGAAAGACTTATTTTGTCCACAAAAAGAATTTGTTGCGTTATTCAATTCGCACTGTCAAGCAAATAATCTTGGAAAACCTCGTTTTACACAGGATTTTTACGTGGGTCCATTCAGTCAGCGTGAAATAGAAGTTCGTGAAGTAACACTTACATACAAAGGTCGTAATTACCCCAGACAGGCGTTCATATTTGGTGTAGATATAGTAAATGAGGATATGACATTTGGTAACGAATATTAATTAAAATATTACGTTAGATTAAGATATGGATCCCAGGCAATTCGTAAAAAATTCGAATGTATCTATTCAAACCGAACCCAAGGTAGCACCAACTAAAAAGGGTGGTCTCAAAATTGGGAAATTTCACCCAGGTATGTACAACGTTCTTGTAAACAAAAAGTTTTCAAAAGATGAAAAGCGTATCGATTTACAATACATTTTAAAACAAAAACCAAAGGGACATGCTCAAATAGCACCCGGTTTAACATTAGATCTTAACGAGATTAAAGGATATTACGGAAGGTTTCAGACAGGTGCCATACACACATCTAATTTTGGCTTAAAGGGTGATTTAAAAAAGGACTTTTTTTCGGTACAGTTAAGTGGGTACACAATGGATGGAACCGAACAAAAAAAATTCACATTTGTTATTTACAGTAATGGTAAAATACGATTTTCTGGTGGATTTTTAGGGTCCAGTAATCTTAAAAAACAACCCGAATCATTGCGTAAATATTTAATTGATACGTATACACAAAAACAAAGTTTTTTATATAACGAAATTGAATATAACAATATTGCTGGTTTCTTTAATACAAACGTAAACTTTGATTTAACAAGGATTTCTCAACAAAATCCTATAAAAGCACAAAGTGTTAGTTACGAATCTGAATTGACACCTTTTTTATACATAACGTATAAAGATCATAATTTTGTTTTATCGACTAAATCGGGAAAACTTGGTTCGGGTGTCGTTCAAGTTCAGGGTGAAAGTGACCCGGATGATCTTGAAAATGCATATAAAGTAGGTGTTGATATGGTAAAACTACTCCATGTTCTAGGGTACACATTGGGTTTGGTAAACCGTAATGTAAATGCCCCAAAACTTCCTATAATGAAAACTGTAAAAGCATCTACGTGCCCTAAACCACGTCGCCCACCATGTAAAAATGGTTTTGAAGTTCGTAAAAATCCACAGGGATCAGACTGTTGTTTTAAAATACCAAAGAAACGGGGTACCTCTAAGAAAAAAAGTACACCTAAAAACGTTTCTATTTCTTATGATAAAGATGGTACAATGAAAATAGGTGGACGTAAATGTGATAGACTTACAAAACCCGTTTTACTCGACGTTGCTAAAAAGTTGGGTGTTGTTGGGATACGTGAAAAAAATACTAAAAATGTTATATGTTCGGCACTCGATGCAATTGAGAAAGGAACGTCCAACGTAAAGGTAAATGGAAAATTGTGTCGAACAATGAAAAAAGACCAACTCGTTGCGATGGCATTATCTAAGGGTATCACGATTGACGATAAGGATACTGTAAAAACACTTTGTCAAAAACTTCAGAATAAACCAAAAACAGCAAATTCTCCAAATTCACTTGCAAATGAAATGGAAAGGGCTCTTTTGAAGAGAAATAGAAACGTGATCAATCAGAGAAGAAAACTCAATGATACAGGTATAAGAAACGATCTCGTTAGAATGTACGGTAAGAAATGGATGACAAAGTATGGTAAAGTTATGGATTTGAATAAAGATATACGTGATGTAAAGAGAGAATTAAATAAGGCTGAAAAGAATAATTCTCTTAACGTCACGTCACGTAACGGTGTTATAAAAAAGATGGTCGCAAATGACATCAAAAGAGCTATGGTCAAAAACATGAAACTTAACCAAGAAAATGCACTTAAGAAAAAACTTCTCAGAAACGAAGCACAAAAGTTGTATGGTAAGTTTGGTAAAAATATGGTAAATAACGTTATAAAATATGCGACGAATTTACCAAAAACATACGCTCTTAATAGTAGTAAAATAAAGAATTACGTTACAATAAAACGTCAACTTCAACAAAATACACCGTCAGCGTTAAAGAATAACCGCAAAAATAAATAAAAAGATGGACGATCCGAGAGAACTATTGTTAAACCGTGTCCGACAAAATACAAATGACTTTATTATAGATTATAAAGATCGTTGGGATAAATATATTTTGTCGAGCATTATAGATAGTATATTTTATACTTTAGCAGATTATATTAGCATTGAAAGAAAAGGTGGGACTACTATGGGTAAATTAGAAATTGAATACCATTGTACAGATGATTTTATAAACAGTGATAATCCTGAAGAATATTTAGAAAAATATCGTGACCCCGATGACCAAAATCTTATGATATTCATATTCGATAATATACACAAGATGGAACCGGGAACACATCGACGTACACTTTTGTACCTTACGAACATACTATACTTCGATTTATAAGTTTATGTGGTTCGGAAATTTGTTTAAGGTGTTTCGCGTGATATGAAAAATCGTATCCAAGGAAATTGTCTTTTATTTCTTTAGAAAGTCCAAATGCTTCAATTATTCTCGAGGTTTGTGTACACACCGATAAACTTTCAAGTTTAAGGAAACGATCTTCCATCATGATAAATTCTTTAAGTGATTCGTCGGGTATACCATCTTTACGCATTTGTTCATATATATTTTTTGATTCACCGTTTGACATGTAAAAGTATTTTGTAGAAAATCCAAGAACAGACACGCGTTCACCTGTAATATCAATATCACGTAATATAAATATTACAATTATAAGTATAAGTAACCAAGCTATGATCATACTATATAGTATTATGATAAAATAAATTATACAAATTGTCCAAAAAAAAGTGATTGTCCAAAAAAACTTTTTTTTATTTTATACAAAGTATCTTCTTGAGAATGATGTTCGATTTGAAAAATAATTTTTTTTCTTACTCGTCACT
>Ga0163111_10002925_pt1 | contig 10926 bp, 17 predicted proteins | sample CRUFie1St18metaG_FD_109645 | JGI IMG/M metagenome (GOLD analysis project Ga0163111, IMG submission 109645) | Marine microbial communities from the Costa Rica Dome - CRUD Field 142mm St18 metaG | ecosystem: Environmental > Aquatic > Marine > Oceanic > Photic zone | place: Costa Rica: the Eastern... | reverse complement strand
ACGATGAAATTGTCATTTTTACCGATTCCGAACTTGCTGTAAGACAAATTGAAGGCGAGTATCAAGTCAAAAACAAGAACCTCAAAGCGATTCACTCACAGATCGTCAAATTGATGTCAAAATACACGAGCCTCGAAGTGAAGCACTTGCCTCGTGAGGACAACGAACAAGCTGACGCACTCTCAAGGATTGCCTCGTTGCTTTCGATGGCGCAATCTTCATAGAGTTGACGAGAATAGGACATTTGCGGTTGGGTGGCATTCCTCCAGATTTTGTTTTTTTCATGGCTTCGGGGCAAGGTCTGAACTCCACATTCTCATGTCAACGCCATTCCGCCGCACCTTTCAAGAGGCTGGGACGCATGCCATGTCCATGACAGATGATTGGGCAAGTGCATTCCGTCCCGTTGGAGAAGAAGTCGTAGAAGAACCAGTCGAAGAAACGCTCGATGAGCCAGTTGACCAACCCACTATCGCTGACATCAATGAAATCTTGATCTCGCTCAAGGTAATCCATGACGAGAACATCGATTTGAGAAAGAGAGTTCATCTCTTGGAACAAATGGTCGCCAACCCTCCCTGGTTGAACGACCTCAACAGCAACCTACAGGCTGTCCTTCGAGACAACGCATCGGCCATGGTCGGAGCAAACAATCAGTTCATGGCTATCCTCATTCGCAAACTGGACGAACTTGAGGAGAGGCTATCATCCGATGATCCTGCCTTCACAAACATTCTCTACAGCAACCCCGAACTTTTCAACGAGATCTCGTCAAGGCCTGATGAGGAAAACGAGCTTACGGTTGAGGAAGAGTTTGCTGCGAAGGAAAAGATTGCTGAAATGGTGCATGAAGAACACCCCGAGTTGCTTACTACAGGTGAGGAAAGCATCTCTGAATTGGCTCAAATGGGTTCCTTGAATCCAATGTCAGAAGAAGAAATGGATGCCAGCCTTACTGCGGCACAGGAAGAAATGTTGGCTGAATTGAATGGTGCGGATCATTTTGACGGAACTTACGAAAGATTGAGGACAAAATTTGAGCAAGACAACTGGGATGAAAAACGCATCCGTGCATCGTTTGATTCATGGAAAGCAAAGGAAATCAAATGGCATGAGTTCGTGAAGGCTGCAGGTGGCGTAAAGAACGCTGGATTGTGGAAGAAAAGGTTCACAGAAGAATCGTCATAATGAATAGGTTGGACTCCATGCATCTGCCATGAGCGAGTCAGCGTGGGAAGCGTATTCTTCCAACGGTGATGTTGGACTCGTCAAATACATGACAGCCAATGGAACGCTCTCCTATCAAAAGGGAGACTATGTCCAGGTCTATTTGGACAGGCTTCGTGACATCGCTAATTTTGATGTGCAGGACATCATGCTTCTTGAGTTGGCATTGAGGCTTGGCAGCGTTGATTCCATCGGGACGCCTCGTGCTCAAGGTCAATACACGGAACGAATCGATGGCAGGTCTTTGTATCGCAAACCAGAGCAAGTGAGCGATGGACAACTTCGAAACATGATCAGCAAAATCTCAATTGAACTCAATTCCCAAAAAATCGCACCTGGAACGCCAATAGGTGCGATATCTGCAACTTCAATCAGCGAACCCATTTACCAAGCGGGTATGAGGACATTCCACTACGCTGGTGTATTGACAAAGGATGTTGATGTGCTTGATGTGCTCAACAAACAGGTTTCAAACACGCCCGATCCTCAAAACTCGGAATTGGCTCTTGCCTTGCAAATCGGACTTCGCTTTGATAAGGCGGCTGTTTTCGACCTTGCATCTAAGCTTGAGCGTAGGAGGCTCAAGGAATACGCTCACTTCACGAAGTACGACCCCATCTATCACGAAGCACTCGTGAACGACCAAGTGGCTGAAATCGACAGAGAAATCGATGCATACCTCGGAGGGAGTTCTTTTGATGTTGAATACGAAGTCGTGGAGAAGGGCGAAAAGGTGTCAAAGACCAAGAAGGGTCTCTCGCTGCACAAGGTTTGGCAATACAATCGTTCTTTCTACGACAAAATCATTGCCGAGAGAGATGCAAAGATGTATGTCAACGACTCCACATACGCTCCAGAGTATCAAGCATTGCTTGACAAAAAGAAAAGAGTGCAACAAGTGTTCTTGGATGCAATCCTCGAAGCAGGAAGAGGATCATCCTATTTGATTTACCTCTACGATAGAGAAGCAGACGATGGTAAACAGCGTTCGTTCACGAAAGATTGGAACCAAACTCTTGACGAAGTTCAATTGAAAGCAATCGTTCGTCGGCAAATCAAAGCGAGCGACGGAAGGTTCCGACAGGTCAAGGCATTCCCTGGTTTGTTTGAGAACGCAAGAGTCGACGAAACAGAGGTCATGGTCAATGGCGTTGCTCGCCCTGGCGTGATACTCACCTTCCCCTTCCTCTCATCAAGACTGGATATGAGCCTACAAGGAATATTCCCCAATTTGGAGTTCTGCAACGGATGTAAAGCTCCTGTGACTCTTGCGAAACTCGTCAACAAGAAATCAAAGGCTGACAAGAAGGTGTTTGATGATGAATCATGGGACACTGCAACACCAATTGATTCCTACACCATGGAGATCGTTCAACAAACATTGAGGGATGCTGGCGTCCTCACAAACCCCGAATCAATGAGCGACTCAACAGGTCTTGTTGAGGTGGACATGACTGATTCGGATTACTTCGACTTCGAGATTGCAGAGTTGAACAAAACCTTCCGCAGATGTTCAAAGTGTGGCGGTGGATGGTTCAATGTCGCTATCACGCCGAAGAAAATTGACTTTGACAACACCGAGTCAAAGCCAGAATACATCGCAGCGTTCTCGGACTTGACGAAGTCTTCTGTTGGCTCGGACTCCATCGCACCGAACGCAGGAGACATGCCAGCCACAGCATATGCAGACATGGTTCGCTATCCCGGGTTCAGTGCTCAAGGACAGCATCACGATTATCCACTCCACACCATGCATTCCGGCAAGTTACCGTGTGATCCTGACCCGAACGAATGGTTCCTGCACATCATGGTGAACGACCCGAATGATGGACGAAATGATACATTCAGGGGACATTTGGAAACCGCACAGCATTCGGACTTCGCTGACTTCAACCGGTGCAATTCAAACAACCTTCGAGAAGTAGAATTGGTTCTCGGAATAGAAGCAGCACGGTTCACTCTTGCGCATGAAATGGCGGCTGGACAGGATTCCACCATGAATTACAAGCATTACATGTTGCTTGCTGACACAATGACTAACGGAATCACAATCAAAACCGCTTCTGCAGGTTCTTCCTCCGTCCGTGGTGTCGCTTCGGAAAAGGGGAATCGTACAGTCATGAAACGAGTCCCCGCTGACACGCCCGATGAAATCATCATCGATGCTTTGGCTGCACAGGGACAAAGCGCCCCGCTTGACGCTGATGGCAACCTTGAGAGAGAACCCGCCATCACCAAGTTGGAACTGGCAACAGCAGAGCATTACGGAAGCGTTCTGGCGCAAGCTTACGAGCGACAAAATCAAGTTGTACTAAGGAGAGCCGTCCAGGGGCTATCCGACGACCTCACAGCCCCCAATTCGGCACAAATCGTCGGTATTCCAGTTCGCTCTGGAACACAAGGCGGGGCAACCAAAGGAAAATACGGTACTCCAAACCTTGAATCCATCATCGAATTGATTGATCTCTTCTTGACGACAGGCGACATCATTCACATGAATCGTCTTGAGACACTGTTGAAAGGACGGGTGCCGACTCAAATCCTACAACTCTTGAAAGGCGAGCATTCGGGCATCTCCCGAGCAATGGATAGGATGGCGATAGAAGCCTCTGGAAGCCTGTGGTGGCCTCGAGGCGAAGAGGATGGAATTGGAGACCTCACGCAGATGATGTTTGATTTGAAGAGAAAGAAAGCAATCGGACTGCCAACCATCGGCCTTGAAGAGAAAATACGAATCCACGAAGATTTGCTTGCTGACACGGAATTCTTCGATTTGATGAGCAGGTATGTGGTTCTGTCCAAATCACTGGACATCATCCGTAGAATCTACGGATTGGATCAGTAAAGATAACGCTTCAATGCGAGCGTCCTCGGAGTATCCTTCACATTCAATTTGTTGAGGAACTTCTGTTCTTTTGGATCTCTTTTGACTTCGTTTCTTGGAACCTTGCTTTTTCTGCTTGCCTTTTTGGGTTTCTTGGGTGCTGTGACGGCGAGTGTTGCTTTATCATCTGCAGTTCCGAATTCCCCGTCCGTACCGGGTTTGATTTTGACTTCTACATCCCCCACTGGAACACGAATTTCTTCTGGAGTGGCATCGACGACGCCCTCCACTTCGTATTCACCTTCTTTGTACTTCTTCCAAAGGTCGGACACTTCTGTTTTTGACAATCCTTTGTGGGCTTGGCGGAATTGGTTCCAGTTCATGCACATCGCAGGTGATTTATCCGTTTAACCGTAGCGACATCATTATGAGGGCATACGAACACTCTGCGGGCATGTCCGACGAATGTGAATGTGATGAGCCCTGTCCACGCCACTCTGGTTGCCACCCCACGAGTTGCCAACGATGCGGTGAAATCATCGAGTGACCCTGTTTTCACCGAGGCCAAAAAATAAGGCGACCCTGTTTTCACCAGGGCCGCAAAATACGCCTGCCTTCCAGGACGAAGGCAGGTGTTCAGTTCAAATCAATTTCTCCTTAATCCATATCACGGGCACGAGTATGATAAATCCGACAAACATCACGATCACACGCAGTATTGCGTATGAAAGTAATCCGATATAGCCGAAATATCGTATTGCACCCCTTTTGTTCTTCAAATCCAGCTTGTTTTCAATCCAATCAACATCGCTCGCCATGTTCAGTTTCTCCAGTGCAGCCCACGGAACTTGTCGTGGTTCATCTGCTCGTCAAGCGAATCACGCATTCTTTTTCTCACCTTCGGTTTCTCTGCGAACTTTTCTTCAATCCAGTCCACTGCCTCTTGGTAGAATTTGTTGATGTGCGTTTCGTAATCCTCAACATACATCGGAGGATACTTGCTGTCTCGCTTTGCCCAATATGGAATCCATGCGCCTGACGAACTTGTGTGATAGTCGCCTTTCGTTTGGCCCTTGTATCGCCCTGAACTCATGATGCCGTTTGAGTACAGAACCATGTTCCGTAGGAAAAAGCAACCTGTTGGTTTGTGAGCCAAAGCAAAAACGCTCCACTCATCCATTTTCCCTGCGATTTCTTTGCCACTCATGTTTGACATCCGTTCTGCGACAGATCGGCCAGAAATGCAATCTCGACTTGGCATTCCGTTATCATCAAGATTTTGGAATTGCTGTTCGTGTGCGATGATTGTTCTCTCCCACAAATCGTGTTTGCGGCAATGGTTTGGAATACGATCCCGACCATTTCTGTCCTTCAAGTCCTCGCCATTCATCAAGCGGAACTCCATTTCTGTGTAGCCGTCCTTCCAAGCATCCAACATCGCAGATGCTTCATTGGTGGTTTTTTCGAGTTCTTTCTCAACCTTTTTCATCAGCCATCCGCTGTTTCTTTGCTTGAGTATCGTCATGTTCAGTTTATGCTGTGAAATGCCCTCAATACATCTGCTGGGTCTTCTTGTTTCAATTCATTGATCATGTCTTTCGCAATACGCCCAACGCTTTCCTTCTGACCCTCAACCATCACTTGTTGGATTTTTTGACCCTCATACACAACGCCCTCATATTTCTTGCTGGTGGAGTGTAGCGGGGCAAATTCAGTCTCATCCCACACTTCTGCTTCTTGGCAGATGAGGAAAATCAAGGTCGTGAAACCCTCTCGGATTTTCTTTTGCCTTTTCGTCATTCTTCCCATGTTCAGCTTCGAGTCCACACCAGGTTGAACACCGGTGCTCTTTCATTCTCGCTATCGTTCTTGAACAAGAGAATCTTGACATTCGCAGGGATTGTGATTTCCTCCGTCACCCACTTTTCTCCAGCCACCTTGGTATCAAGGCGAAGGTTTCCATCCTTGTCTCTTGGTTGCCACAAAGCCACAATGTCGTGGTACTTCTTGCTCACTTCTTCTTTGAGGATTTTCTCGGTGCGGTTCACCCACTGGTCTGCGAGTTCTTCCATGTCCTTGATTTCTCCGCGTCCAAACTTTTCCTTCAATTCATCGGCCAAATCTCTCAATCTGTCTTTCGCCATGTTCAGTCATTGAATGTCAAGAATGCGGCATATTTCCAGCCACGCTTCTATCTTTGATTTCCATTCTTTTGCCCTCTTATCCAGTTCTGTGGTCGAGCGTCCCTCCTCTACCACCTGTCCGTCAATGATCACTTTGATGTGATACTCAAGCAACAATTGTGGCCCAAAATCGGAGCCATACAGTTCGTCAGCCCTCACCAGTGAATTGGCGAGAAGGATTTGATACCTTTCTGCTTTGATGCTTTTGTTCAAAGCAGGGTGCGCGTTTCCTCTTTTTGTCGCGTCGAGTTTCAATTCATTGTATTCATTGAGGCAATCAGAGCATGTTCTCTTTTCTTTCCTCGGCGTTTTCCCATGTTGGTGGTCGAATGTATCAACCAAATACCGCATCTCCGTGTTGGGCAATATTCCCTTACATTCTTCGCTGCGTGGGTGTTCAGCCTCACACTCCGATTCGTAAGGGCAGTTGCCTCCACATTTGAAACAGGAGCCATCGCTTTTCTTCGCCTTGTACCTCCTTCTTCGGCCATTTTTGTCGTAATCGGCCAAACAGTTGTACTCCGGTTTGAATTTCACAACCTCGGTCATGTTCAGTTTTGCTTGAAGAGTTTTTCAATCGCTTCAAGTGCAATTTCGTTTGCATTCTTCTTTGCGTCGTGCCCTCTCCACGGTTTGTCCGCTTGTTGCCACCATGCAATAATCCGTCTTGTTTGAGACGCTATGATCTCATCGACCGTGTCTTTCCCAAACATGGCATCCCCCAGTTCCTTTTGGGCTTGGGTTAGGGTGTGTTCCCCCAACCATTCTTCCAAACTTCCTTCTTCTGGTTCGTTTTCCACATACTCAAACTCGGTGTAAATGAGAAAGCACCCTTGATCATCTCGATAAAGGGGTCCTCCGCAATACGCCTCCACAATGTCTCCTGGCTGTTCGAATGTCATTTTTTCTCCACAGTCAGGGCAGTGGGCTTCTTCGTATCCAAGAAGCAAATCACGAATGTCGTGTTCAATCTTCAAGGGTTCGTCAGCGTAGTCCACTTCGATTTTGTCCATGTTCAGTTCTTCTTTGTCTTCCTTCTGGCGTTCTCAACCTTGGTGCAGGCTTTACACCTGCTCTTCAAACCAAATTTGCCTCTGCCATTGTTTCCAAAGTGTTGATTATCTGCAGGAAGGTCGGGTCCGTCCTCATGGTGGCATCTCCCGTCAATCCCATTGCATCGTTTCGTAGTTCCTGGTGGTAATGACCTCCAAGCGCCTTTGCCACGCTCTCTTTGCGCTTTCTCGGCTTCTGGATTGTATTTTTGCCTCGCCTTATCACAGGCTTTGCATTTGGAACTGAAAGAACTCGATTTGTATCGCTCATCCTTCCGTCGAAACTCGTAGAAATCTGTCACGGGCTTTTCTTGCCCACATGCTGTGCATGTCTTCGTTTCCATGTTCAGTTTTCAATGCCAAGGGAACATAAGGTTCACCCTCGGTATGGAACCCACTGGCCTTCACCTTCTGCCGTCATACCGACATCTTCTGACCAGATCATGTATTGTCCATTCCAAATGATGCACCATTGACCATTCATCTCGAATGGTTGATTCTCTATCCTCTCCGGCTGTTGGAATTGCCTTGGCATCTCTTGTGCCAAGCTTGCGTTGACAGGTTGAACTGGTTGCAACACTGGCAACCAGGACCAAATCGCCAACACGGCCATGCCTCCCCAAAACGCTGGAGAGTGTACCCATGATGGCAAGTCAAAGTTCGGTATGTCGTATTCGAAGTATTTCGCTCCAAAGTACGCAATCGTAAATCCGGCAATCGCCAGCCCAAGCAATCTTCTTCCGATGTTTGCCCACATGTTCAGTCAGTTCACCCCAGGAGATTCATCCGCATCAATGCTTTCATTCAAATCCCACATTGCCGGTGCAACCATTTTGAGGTCCTTTCTCCCTTTCAGGATGGAGTGTACGCTTGCATGATACGCCCCCTCACGAATTTTCTGATTTACCACTTCCCAAATCATGCTGGTCGAGGCAGGTCCCTGTTCTCGTTGGATCACTTCTCTTGCTATCTTTGCAATTCTGTCCTTCTTGTTCATGTTCAGTTTTCCTTACGAATCAATTTGCGTTCGTATTTCTCATTGATGAAATCATCCAATTGCCAGCCAAGTAATTCCTCGTCTGTTTGCACAAACAAGAACCCAAGTTCAGCCGTCTTGATGATTGCACCGCTTCTTTTGCCCATATCGTAGTCCTCTCGGTCAGCGATGCATGCCAGCTCATTGAATACCCCGTGCGAGGTGTAAGCCGTCTGCGTATAGCCAAGTTCCTTTGCAAAGATTTCAGCCTTCTCCCAATCTTCTTCTTCGAATGGAAGGCTGCGAATCGTCTTCACTCCTTTCAGATCAACACTCGTTGTCATGTTCAGTTTTTCCCCGTTTCCCAAAGTTTCTTCAATTGCTCATTGAAGGTGTGAAAGTTCGCATCTTCCATCGCGTTAAACATCGTTTGGAAAATTTGCTCGCCATCCCAATCAAAATATTGGGAAATCAAAATCCCCAATGCCTCTGCGTCAGACGCCACATAATCCGATGTGAATGCTCGCTTCTTTTCTTCTATCAGTTGCCTCAATGTCTCTTTCGGTTCAACCATGTTCAGTTTTCTTCGATGAAGAACTTTGCTCGGTCTTGACGGTAAATGGTCACTTGTCCCGTTTCCGTATCAATACCTGTAGCGATTCTCCCCTCGTCGTGGAATTCGCACATATCGCCCAACTCGGCGTTGTACCATTCTTTGCTCTCGCATGTCACCAAAGCCCAATCACCTTCTGCATAACTCAAGGTCTGCAGTTTCGTTGGGTTCACCCATACGCCGTAGTATGGCGCATCCTGGCTGGTGTCAAATTGCATCCAACCTTCTTGTGTGCGATCATCTGCAAAGTCCACTACATATCTCTCCGATGGCATAAACACTCGTTGAATGACTCGTCCCTCCTTATCCACAATTTCATATGTGCCATCGGACTTCTTCTCACCAACAATTCGGCCTATCTTTTTCTTCTCTATATCGGCAAACAACCCTTCCAAAAGTTCGTTGATTTCCATGTTCAGTTCATCTGTGAGGGCTGTTCAATCGTAGGATTGTCCTCACTTCCTCTTCTTCAAAGTACACCCCATTCACGGTGTAGCCTACAACATCGGCCAACCATGTCGTCTCCATCATTTCATCTTCTGTCCCCTCCAGGGGAAGTCTGTCGAAACATTCGGAAAAGTGAACTCTTCCGAACTCCGCTATCGCATTCTCTCTTGCTGCGGAAACATCTGCCATCAGTTCTGGATCTGCTTCCTTCATTTTGTCCACGAGCATTCGTAGATTCTTTCGTGTCAGCGGTATCGTCATGTTCAGTTTTCGTAGTCGCAGAAGAGGTCTTCATCTCTTTTTGCGTCACCTTCGCCTTCAATGAAGACGAATCCTGGACCGTTTCCTTCCGGGTCTCGGGACACAACCATTTGAAGTGTCTCATCACCTTTTTTGACCGTGAAAACAGGCCATGCATCTCTTCCTTCTCCGTCCATTTTGAATCCGACAATCTCGAATCCAACCATCTGCTTGTAATACTCTTCAATGTTGAAGCTCATTGTTCAGTCGAATTGGAGCACGCTTCCGCATTTCGGACAGACCCAATTCCCATTCTCTGTCTGCTCGAACCATCGTGCCCGTTTGCATGTAGGGCAATCGTGTGGGACCTTTCCCTCAACGATCTTCACCTTGACATTCTTTCTTGGGTGTCCATCACTCCACTTTGTCATGTTCAGTATTTTCCACGCTTTTTCCAGTAGCGCCGGTTCGCCTCTGCAGGAGAAACCCGGGTTCTTTTCTTCCTCTTCGCTCGGTCTATGATTAAATTGCGCTGTTGTGAATTCCAACCATACCATGAATCCGTCCACATGTCTGGACGACAAGGGACTGGCAAATCTTCCATTTGCAATTTTTGTTGACATACAGGACCAATTCCTCTTCGGATTGATTCCTCGTCTTTTAGCGTCCGACCGCATCGTGAGCAAGAGTGTGATAACCCGGTCTCTTTCCAAATCTCTTGAATCCTATCAAAAAGAGCCATGTTCAGTGTACTCTGTACCAAAGAATCATCCCGTTGAACGGCTCATGCGTCCAAAAAAATTCTCCTATCTCCAGTGCAAGCAATCTTTCCCAGCCACCAGATCCCTCATGGTGTAGGCCGATTTCAAAATGTCCATGCATGATCATTTTCGCCAATCCAATCCCATTGTCTTGGATGTAATTGCCGTCCTCGTCTTTCATAGCACGGCCATCCTTTCCTTTTTTGAGGGTATCTTGACCAGCATAATCGCGTGCATTTTCCCACAATTTTTCCAATGTAGTTGCACAATCGACCTAGTCCTCTCTTTTGAGGTTCCTTTGACCGTATTCCATCAAAGGGCCACCGTAAAACGGACCAGATTCGTTGTCGTACACCTTCTCTCTTTCGATGTGTACTTTTTCAATTGCTTCAAGCAGTTCTGCTTCCGTAATCGATTTGCCTTCGGCAATTTCTCCAAGAATCTCTTGACTCGGAGACCTGTTGTTTTTCCTGTCATACACATCCCATGTGGTGCAACTAACGAATTTCTTCCCTCGATGCACTGGGTCAATGTCTTCAAATCGGGGCCAAGCGTGTGCAGCATACTCGTTTCGGAAGTCCCATGAGACCTCCGACAATACTT
>Ga0163111_10002924_pt1 | contig 10927 bp, 5 predicted proteins | sample CRUFie1St18metaG_FD_109645 | JGI IMG/M metagenome (GOLD analysis project Ga0163111, IMG submission 109645) | Marine microbial communities from the Costa Rica Dome - CRUD Field 142mm St18 metaG | ecosystem: Environmental > Aquatic > Marine > Oceanic > Photic zone | place: Costa Rica: the Eastern... | reverse complement strand
TGGTCGAAAAAGCAGTTTTTCTTGGATCAATCTCTGAAAAATGAAAGTATTGGGGAATATTTGCACCGTAGGCCTAGTACTAATTCTACAGGGTTCCCCAAGACCCGCCTTAAATCTATATTTTGTGTTTCTGAAAAAAAGTTGGTTCTTGGTTTCTTGAATGGAAGAATGAAGCGTCTGTTGTTCGACCTCTTTTTGATTCACTCGAGTCAAGCGACTGATGTACACACACTTTGCATCTCCGACAAAACCAAAACAACCCCTCTCTCTCATCACTCTCCTTTCCATTCCTTGAGACAGGAAGCAAATACAGTAAAAGATTCGTTATTCTGAACCGAGAATTCAAAGAAAGTGACAAAAACCTGTTATCGACTCAAATTTACCATGACCGACACCGACGCTCTCTCGAAGTCATTTCAAAGCCTCGGAATTCCAAAGACACATGCCACCGTCGGACTCACAAATTTGATATCCTCCACGAAACAATACAAATCACTTTTCGTGAATCGCAGACTTCCTGACTGTGCCTGGTCAAATGTACAAATTCAAAGTCTGCTGTTCCTATTTTCGACTCTGGACACAAACAACAAGACACTGGCCACAGGGAATACTGGCGACGACGAGGATTCTAGATGGTGTGGGGTTGGTGAGCGCGAAGGCCGGGTATATTCTTCATTGGTAGCACAAAGGCACTTTGGGCTGAGCCATGGAATGGGTAGAAGCGGCGATATTACCGAACCACAGCCCAAAGCAGCGGGATCCAGTGTCCTTGTTAAGCTTACACTCCTCTTAACTTTGGATGCACTTCGACGTGGGAGCAAGCTTGACCCGAAAGGCCCTGCAGCTCACGGTATATTGTTACCCTTGTGCACAGGTATGAGCATGTCGCTCTTGCTAAGCAGTATAAGGGCGGCGGCAGCAGCAGCTAGTGAAGAAAAATCAGACGATGACAAGGCGCCCATCAGAAAGGATATTGTTCTATGGAGTCGTATTGACCAGAAGAGCTGCTTCAAAGCGATCCACTCCGCCGGACTCAAAACAATTGTTATACCAACAAAGATTGAAAAGGATGAGGTGGTTACCGACATAGACGCAATAAAAGCTGCTTTGGATGAACACGGAGAACGGGTTTTGGCAATTATCACAACAACCTCATGTTTTGCCCCTAGAGTACCAGATGCTGTTGACAAGGTGGCAGAGATTTGCAAAACCTCAAACATTTATCATGTCATCAACAATGCTTACGGCTTACAATGTGCGAAAACAAGCAAACTGATCAATAGGGCGTGTGTCGTCGGACGAGTGGATGCGATCGTTTGTAGCACAGATAAGAATTTTTTAGTTCCAGTGGGTAAGCTATTATGAATTTTGTCGATCGTGCGTATGTGCTGGTGCTGTTATTGGGCGACCAAGTGTTGTTTGTTTGCCGTTTCGCCGATTTCGAAAAGCAAGCCATTACAATTTGCGTGTCGAACTGGTCGCACAATTGATGTATGCAGTCCGCACTCCGTGTTGAACTTTCTAGATTTTTTGTATCTCACTGAATCTTGACCAAACAGGTGGTGCAATTATTGTCTCTCCAAACAAAAAGGTGATCCAAGATGTTGGGAAGGTATATGCTGGACGTGCGTCTTCGTCTCCAATAGTTGACCTATTTATCACGTTGCTATCTATGGGAATGAATGGATACAAAAGGCTATTGAGAGAACGAACTGAAATCTTGGAAACTTTCCCCCAGAGGTTACAGATCGTCGCAGAAAAGTACGGAGAACGTGTTTTGAGCTGTCCAGCGAATACAATTAGCTTCGGTTTGACACTAGATGGGTTGGCTAGACCAAAAGAAAAGGATGAGTCGGACGAGAGCTATATCCAGTCTATAGATAAAGAAATTTCAAGCTTTGGAGCGATGCTGTTCAGCAGATGTGTTAGTGGTACAAGAGTCATTCCTCGTGCACAACAAAAGAAAATGGGAGGGGAGAACTTCATTGGTTTTGGTAGTTCTACTAATAACTACCCCCATGCTTACATGACTGCTGCCTGCGCGATCGGTGTTAGTATTCATGAGATAGAAGAATTTTACGTTCGACTCGACAAGACGCTAAAGGAATTCAGGAAAAAGTCAAAAACGTCAACTGTAAATCGAAAATAAAGAATAAATGAAGAGGAGTATTCATAATATAGTTTTATTCTTTTCGCGTCGATGAATTAAATCTATATTATCGTGAATGATTGTAACGGTCTCTTCTGTCTTCATTTGAATAATTGCGTCCCTGTGGAGTTTGGTACGTATCCAAACGACGGGAATATTCGTCACTATCATCAAATTTTCGCTTACGCCTACTTTCATGGCGACTTTCTGACTCTTGGTGACGTCTTGAGTTGTAACGATCATCATCACGATAGTAATCACGATCATCGGAACGTGCTGAATACTTTTGTTCATAGTCGATTCCGTGACGATAATTGTCACGCTCAATGTCCCTTTCGTCGTATTCTCTTCCTCTTCTGTCATAGTCGTATTCACGGCTCGTGGAAGCGTATAAAGATGATTCACGGTCGTATTCGTTGCGTCTGGAAGCATACACTGATGGTTCAACTTCCTCGCGCCTTTTGTAATCATCTACCCTTCGGTAATCGTTATGATTTTTATCTTCAGTAGCCAATCTTCTTTCTGTCTGATATTCATGATTTCTTCGGTCATTTTCCTCATTGCCAACATTTCTTGAATAGTAGTCTCGTGACCTTTCCCTTCGTGGAGAATAATCTTCGTGATCACGTGATCTATCATATTGACGAGATCGGTATCTATCAGATTCGTATTGGTCTTGCTGACTGTAAGGTTCGTAGTTTCTATCGACTGATCTATCCACTCGTCGTCTGTAATCAGACGAAGGACTTCTTTGTAACATATCATTTTGCTCACTATAACTCCGGTAGGAATGATCACGACTGTCACTTGAATCTCCATATCTTGAATTTTCTCTGTGATTAGTGCACTCCTTCAAGTCATAGTATTGTTCTCTTTCACGATTCTGCTCGACAGAGTATCGATCGTTTAACAAGCGCTTCGGGCTCCGTGTAGAATAATCACGATTATCACTAGAATCTTGATACGTGGAACTTTCTCCTCGTACAGAGTACTCCTTTGAGTCGCGATAAAGTTGTTTATCATTTTGTTGTGGATAGCATCGATCATTCAACGAACGTTTTGGGGACAGCATTGAACGTCGATAATTTCCATCCTTAGTCGGAGACTCACTTGTTTGTGGTGTATTTGATGCGGGACTCCGTGTATCGTGACTTCGCGGCGAATACGAATCAGAATAAGCCTGTCTGTTTGAAATCGGGCTATCGTGATCAACCGGCTTCTTTCTATTCCTTTGAGTAGGATTAAAGTCTTTGGCTGGACTGCGATTAAGAGAAAGAGTCTTCTTCGTAAATTTCGAGCCTTGCTTTTCTTTGTTTTTCTCTAGCATAGCTTGTCTTGCCGCTTCAGAAATGAGGGATGTCCCACTCGACAATGATTGATTTTTCTTTGGCAAAACCTTTTTGGGAATTACATTTGATGATGATTTTTTGGTAGATTCATTCTTCTTCGGGATTGTGAATTTTGAGTTAGACTGGCTAGTTGGCTTTGAATATTCATTTTCAATGTCACTGTGCTCTGCAGGAGTGGATTCACAATCCTTTTTTAGCGAACCATCTGAAGAGCTATGATCTGTCACTGTTGGTGATTCCTCAACTTCCTCTTTATGTTTACCATAACCAGAGGTGTCCTTATGTTTGATATCATCATGGATACTACTCTCATCGTCACTTTCTTCATCATCAATGTCGCAGAAACTAAGGCCATCTGAGTCGCTTTCCTTGTCATCCTCAATTCTGAGTTCGACACTTGACTTTTTCGATTTGGTTGTGATAGTCGTGATGGATTCATTATTCGGTTTACTCGATTCAGGATTACTTTTTACTTTCTTAGTTTTCAACTTATTTAATTTCGATGATAAATCAAACTTTGCTTTAGAGCATTTCGAGTTCATGGTAGAAGACAATTGGGTCTTTGGTTTGGGTTTGGGCTTCGTAGTGTGCGAATGCAAAGGCGCTATTCGATCTGAGTTTTTCTCTAGCCAGACATCATTTTTTGCTTGCGTTTTTACAAAATGAAACTTGATTCTCTTCGAGGATGTGTCAACAATATTCGCAACGCTCCATTTTTCTTTGCCGGGGCGAAGAACGTCAAATCGGCCTACAAACAATGCAGAATTGGAAAATCATGGTGAGATCAGACGTTTTTGAATTCACGTCGAGTAATCCAAACTTGAAATACTTACAACCGATTTTTAAATCTTTGGAAGGGATTCTTGAACCCGAACCCGCATTTCGTTCTCGATTTTTGATAGATAGCATATTCGTCTTATCATTTGGTTTCACACTTCCATCAGCTTCAACACATGCATCTGTTGTTTCATCCCAATCTTCCTCAGGTGCCTCGCATGACGGAGGATCAAGGCCCCAAATATGATCAGAGCAGACAAATTTCTTTGAAAGCATGTCAATATCTACATGCCACGGTATCTTTCTCCATTTTTGACATTCTGGATTTTCACATTGAACCCAATTGGATACAGCTTGGGCTGGCCGCCCATGATCAACACTCGACAAAAGGCCATCTGATACATTAGTTTCAGTTGTAGTAGAGTCGATACCTAATTGCGACAAGACATCCACTAGATTATGGTCATCTCCGGTTACGAGGAAGTCCAGAACAGGAGATCCTATCGGAAACCAAAGTTTCGACTCGTTCTCGATTACTTTATCATCTTTGTTCACGAAACATCTTCGTAGTTCGTCTGTCCATGGATTGCCTCTCTTAAATGGATCTTGAAACCATTCAACAAGCTTCGGACGAATATTTGTCTGGTATTTCGTTCTAGTTCCGGTAGAAGAGTTACTCCCTTTCGTTGGATCGATTGTAAAGCAACCTTCCATGGAAGGTAGTAGAGCACAACCAAGGAGATCAGGTAGTCCAGGCTTTTGGTCAATGCCAGCATTATACCATTGTAGCAGCTGCGATAATACGTAATCGCCTTGATAGTCAACGACAACTTCACTGATGATATCTTCAGGTTCGCACATCCCACCCTTTTTGGATTCTTTCGATGGCTTGACCTTCCCGTTTTCATCACCCATATCAACATCTTCACAGGATCTCACTTGATGTTCTGGGAACGGTTTATGATTTTCTTTATTCTCAATGACAGAACGTGGTACAGAGTTTCCAACTTCCCGTGCATAAACTTCTATTGGAGTCGATTGCAAAGATTCATATGGCATCAATTTGAAGAAAGTACTGGTTCGTCTATACATAAGTAACAAATCAGCTGCTTTCTCCAGCTTGAATCGTTTGTTGTAGTTGTTTAGCCATGGTTCTGTTATTTCCATTCCATCAGCGCCAATATTCGAATCTCTTTTTTCGATCGCATCTATCATGTCGTCTAAAACAAACTCGATAGCACACCGAATTTCTGAAGCGCTGGACGAAGTTGAAATTTTGGAAAAATGTTCAGCTTGTTCTTTGCGTATGTCAATCTTCTCTTTTCTTTTCTTTGCAATGCCCCTAGCAGAAGCACGTAAATTTTTTATTTCTGTGGCCATGCCGCGTATCCCATCAACTAGTGCTGAACGAAATTCCATCAGAGCCTCGTCCAGAAGTTGTCTTCCTTTTGATGGAGACACGCTAGAATCAGCAGAGGAATCTTTATTCCATGGAGTTCCAAATCCACTTAGGCAAGAATACTTCGATTCAATTTCTTTCAAAGCCAATCTAATGTCGGGGCTCACACAGACTTCATTGTCGGCCATTCTTAAAAGTGTCCTGACGATACCATTTTCATGACTCCACATCCATGCAACCACTTCCTCATTCGGCATTATAGCCAGCGGCGAATGAGCCAACTCTCGAAGTTCAGCCAAACAAATCACTCTATTTGTTTGATTTTCGATTTGTTGCTTTCTTAACAATTCTTCTCGATGGCGGTCGAGAACACGCCCAACACGACTGAGAGCCTGCGTCAATTGCTGTATTCTTTGTTCCATTGCTGTTATTCCCTCAGCGTCAGCCGCTTGAAGAGATATTGTATTCCTCTCTGATTCTATGACATCTGCAGATGATTCTGCTGGCGTAGGATTTGTTTCTTTTTTTACTTTAGAAGATGCTTTGGATTGCTTACTGTTTTTCAATCGAGCCAATCGTTTAAGGCGTTGTTGCTCAAGATTCGCTTTTTTCTTTCCCCCATTTTTCTCCCAATCAGCAATAGCTTGTTCTTTCCAGTATTGCTTCGTTTTATCATTAAACGTTTTCCATTCCATGGAAGCTTCTTTCTTGATTTCTCGTTCAATTTCACCACCACTCATTGCTCCTGTACTATTCAATGAGGAAAGCATAGATTCTCGCTTTCGTCGTAGAAAGTAAAAAAACGTAGGCTCTGGCTTACAGCCCTTCACTGGTTTTTCATCGATAGATTTGATCGAAGAATTAGGCTGACCAGGATCCTTTTTTCCCGAAGCATTCGTCTCTTTTTTCTTTTCAACTGCACCGCCACTTTCGTCTTGACTACGAGTTATGTCGTTGGAAATCAAAGCAATTGGTAGGGCTCTACGTTCGTACTCAATATAGCGTAAAATATCTGCCACATGAGTTTTGAGCCATATTGGAACGAAATCCATAGAATCCAACGATGCGTCAGCAAATTCAGAAGTAGATGCGTTGCGTCTATTGACACTCACTGCCCCGAATGCAGCTGTTTGAAAACCATGACGTTTCAAAATTGCTACATCGTCGTCTGCCATCACCTTCTTTGCGCACCCTCTAATTAAGTCTGACAAGCGTACCGCAATAGGAGAATTTCGATTCAAAACTTGTTGATAGCAATCAGCAGTGGCAAAATGCAAGAAAGATCCCCTGCACTGACCCTGTCCACAAAGACACACTGCTGCTTGGTATTCGTGCAAGGATTCTGTAACTGCATTATAGTCAAATGTCACTTCATCGCCGATTGTTAATTCACGAAGTGTGGTCATTGCTAATGTTAGTTTTCCGTTTACAGCAGCAACGCGAACCTCGCAAGATGGATTACAACTATGGGAAAGCATTGATCCGTATCCAGATTTCCTTGAAGCATCAACGAATAGGAGGCCGTAACCTCTTGGATCCATTTGTGGTCGTTCTAATGCCATATTGTAGAAGTCTGGTAAACGCGGTTTGAGGTTGTTCCTTTGCTGGATTAAAGAAATTGCATCCATTTTCTCTCCCCATCGCCACGACGGATAAACTTCTCCTCGGTAGAATGTAACCAATCTATTTGGCTCTATTTTAGGACTCAGTACGATCGATCCATGTCCTTTCGGATGAACACGGAAGAAGTCGTAGCCCATCGCATCGATCGCCTTCCTCAATATTCGTGCTGCACAATTTAACCAGGGTGGTGCTGTCTCTTTTATCTTATTTAATAGAGCTCTCCCGAGTAAGGTCGTGCTCCATTGCTCTGTTGTCGTGCCCTTTCTTTGATTCAAAGAAGATTCAACATCAAACGGAAGTCCTTCTAAAATACGAGCTGCATTTGATAAGTTGTAAGCTAAATCAACAGGACAAGCGTTGATTGCAGGGAGAAGCCATTTTTCAATGAAAATGAGCACCGTATCACTATTGAACTTTGTTTCCAGGCATATCGAAATATTTTTTCGGGTATAGCAGTCAATCCCCCAAACTGGTTGTTCAACAATTTCTGGTTTTGGAGCATTGGAACTCATGTGGTTTGTAGAAACTACTTGTTCCCCTACCTTTTCCATACCACATTCCCAATTTGCACTCCGAAGCTCTTTTTGTTCTAGAACACCGTTTTCTGTCATGACACGATCTTGCACCGCAATAAGCAATGATTGCATGGATGCTGTCACTTGGGCCTTGATCACGCCATCATCAGATGATAGGGCCATCGCTGCTTTTTCTTGCTTATTCTTTTCCTCGCCTTCACTCAGCATGGATTTCATCCATCCTTCACTTTGGCCCGTATCATTATATGTGTAAGATAGTCCAAGAAAACTGTCCTTTAAACTGGTTCTCAACTCATACGAAGCAATGCGTTCATCCAGTTCTGATAGACCCGCACACACTGCATCAGTTCTTAGTCGTTCATATTGCCGCTCAGGGAATGCTGTTTTGAAAGTCCCAAATCACCAAGAAAGACCAAGCACAAGAGATGATTGAATATTAGATTGATTGACGAAAATTAATTCTCCGTTCAGCATTCTTACTCCTACAAATGCCTTATATTATTGTTTACATGATGAACATACCTTTTCTCCTCCAAGTTTTGCCCTGCAAAGCCGCTTCTTTATTTTCTGCATCCTCAATAGCTTTTGTGAATCTGTGAGCGTCATTTGATAAATCCATCTCTTTGCTCTGACGGCGTCCAGTCTTTTCATATATTTGTTCCATAGCCGTAGTGATTTTTTCAGCAGTATTACTTAATGTGCCAGGGCTCCCATCATCAAAATTGTCGCTATTTCTTCGTACCGCAGTACTACACATTCCAATTATATCATCACGAAATAACTCCCAATCGATTCCAGTTGGGTGCTGTAATGAAAAACTCGGTGATCTAAGTCTTCTCCCATCTGCGACTGTAATCTTTGTTCCGTCACAGTCAAAATTTTCTTCGTTGGCGACACGTTGCAGGCGATCCAGTAAATACCTACCTCGTTCAAGACGTTTCCTGAGTACCACGAAATTATAAGGCGGATGATTAGGAAATGCGATCGATTTACTTTCTTTTTCGTTGACATTTTCTCTCGAAATCGACAAAGGCATGTCAGACGAGCTGGAGGTTGCCGATGTATGGAGTGCTCCTGATGGTTCGAGCGCCCCATTTTCCAACGGAGCAGAATCTGTTTGATCGACTGTCGAGTTTGAATCTAATTCGTAGCATTCGTCGTATTCTGGAGGAACATCGTCATCAGAAAAAAAATTATAGACATCAATTTTTTGTAGTCGAAGTAGGCACCTTTCAAATTCTCTCCGATGCCTTTCAAACATACCCAACCCAGAATTGGGATTGTTTGAGTTTGTCATTATTACTTTTGTCACCTCGGAAGTAGCAGTGGTGGATTTGGAATTTTTGGATTTTTTCTTTCCATTTGCATTGTTAACAGTCTTCGATCCTCGCTTTTTGCTGTTCGCGTTTTTGGTTGTTGTTTTTGCGTTGGCCTTACCATTAACAGAGGTTTTCTTTTCCTTTTTCCTTGCGGTTGATGAATCTATTTCAGCGCAGTTACTATTTTCACTTACCAACTGAGACGGTTTCCTTTTCCGTTGGCGTCGAGAATCCCCTGTCATTCCCTCTTCAAATGCTGTCGTATACTGCAATTCGAACCTCCGGACTCCATTTAATTTTCCTCCGAGAATAAGCTCGATGTCATATGTGAAGTCGTGTCCATTCTGCTTCAGTTCCGTTTCTTCATCCTTTATGGGATTTGATTTCACGATGCGTGCGAGCGCTCCTTTATGATGATCGTTTAGTTTACCTTTTCTGTAAAAAAGAAATATAATGGTAATTGGTTCAATTTGCTCAGAGACGATGAGAGACGATGGATAATCATAATACACTTAATGTCTGCAAGGAAAGAAACAAGAAACTTACGATCCAATGATCCGAGCTAAATCACCGCGCCTCAATATACGATCTTCATTCGCGACTTTATCTGGGGCAAAGCTTGCGCTGGTATCGGCCGATTTGTTTTGATCAGCTTCTACCATCTTTTTAGCATTTGAATGTAATGCAACAATTATTCTAGCTTGATGTTTCTGTGTATCATTTTAATATCGTCTAAAAATATGCAAGAAACCAAGGTGGTGCAACGAGAGTCGACCGATGAGGCGTCGTTGCCGCCCTTAATTTCTACGTCTTTGCACATCAACGGGCTGTTGTCTGCTACGGCCATTTTTCCGTCGTCGAAACTGGCGCGCGTTTTCATTGTTTTCAAACACGTTCTGTTCGTGAATTCTTGTTTTGAAACACAACCAATGCGAGTCACGAGACAGAATGTGAATGGTTTCGGCCGTCGACACTGGTGCTAGGAATTCTTTTCCATTTCGTTGCAGCCAAAGGACATGATATCAAATACAAATTAATTTCCCAAACTGATCACACTGCAACATTGTGGTTCAATATGAAACTTTTTCGGAATGCGTAGACACAGAGAAAGGGCGGTGACTGTTGGATACTACGGAGAGCCAGCAACGAGTCTACACGAGAATAGTGCCGAGACAAAGAAAATTCTCAGAATACGACGCCATTGTCAATTTCTCATATTTTAGTAGTGTCATTTTGTCTGAAACCACTCATTCGAAATAGAAACATCTTCCCTGATTCCACTGGTTTTGTTGTGGCCCAATGCCCTGGTGGAGTCAAACTGTGATTCAAATTTTTGGCTTGCTGTTCAAAGCCACCCATTACCCGGGTTTCAAATGATCCTTTACTGTTTGTATTTTCACGATCGAATCACACCTATTTCCTCGCAAGTGTGAGTGATCGGCGTGGGCAACCTTAAACGGCATCATTTGCAAACATTTGAGTGTTGCTGAACAATCTGTTAGGTAATCCAGATGATGACAAGAAATCTGTGTTGAAGTCGGCAAAATTGATGCTAAATGCATCATTTTCTCACTACGAGGTGAACTGAGAGCAGTGTGGGCTAAATTAAAAGAGGATAATCTGGTTCTATTGTCACATTCATTGTGCTTTTCATAACGTTTTCGTTTTTCACTTGTTTTCCTCTCCAATAAACTCCAGATATCTGAAACGGTTGGTTGCAACTAACATGGAAGAACAAACGCTAAAAAAGACGCTAGAATGTTTTCAGAATACAT
>Ga0163111_10002923_pt1 | contig 10928 bp, 9 predicted proteins | sample CRUFie1St18metaG_FD_109645 | JGI IMG/M metagenome (GOLD analysis project Ga0163111, IMG submission 109645) | Marine microbial communities from the Costa Rica Dome - CRUD Field 142mm St18 metaG | ecosystem: Environmental > Aquatic > Marine > Oceanic > Photic zone | place: Costa Rica: the Eastern... | reverse complement strand
CTCAAAGGTGTCCGTGAAGCGGGCTACATTGTGTTTGAGGATAAAGCCGTCAACAAAATCTTGGCCCTGCTGCAGATAAATGGCCATGTACCAGGGCGCCGCGATCAACAGCAGTAAAGCCCAGCCCCAAGGATTTACAAGAGCGTAGATAAATTGCTGGAGGCGGCCGGTGCTGGCAAAAAACAATAGCCCGCTGGCCATGGGGACCAATACCGCCACGGGTCCCTTGGTCAGTAACCCGAACCCAATCCAAACGTATACCCGGCGCAGTTTGCGCGGGCTTGGCTGTTCCCAGTACCTATACATGTCGACAAAGGCCAGGGCGAGAAATAGATTCAGCAGTGCGTCGGCGCTGGCGAAATGGGCGATGCCCCAGCAGGCTAGGCTCAAACAGAGCATTGCTGCTACTAGAATTGCCTGGGCATCGCCAAGGCGAGGTTTAGCGAAGGCAAATACCACCCAGACCCAAAGACTTGATGCCAACGCCGATGGCAATCGAAATGCCCACTCCGAGTGGCCAAACACATTTACGCTGAGTGCTTGAAGCCAATAAATCAGAATTGGCTTGTCGAAGCGTGGAGCACCATAAATGAAGGTGGAAATATAGTTGCCATTGGCAAGCATTTCGGTCGTGGCGCCGCTAAATGCGCCTTCGTCTACGTCGAATAAAGGCCAACCGCCAAGATTCATAAAAAACGCCCAGACGATGAGCGCAGCCAACCACCAGTTAATCGGGGAGCGGATTGTCGCGGGTTCAAACACCTTGCAGCTACGGGCTAATAATGGATCAGTCCTGGCTGTGGGCGGGGTGCCAGCCATCCCGATCTGTCTCGGGTGCATTGCGGATGACGTAGGACTTCTGCTTGCCCGCCTCGAAGTAGGTGCGGGTCATCAGTTCCGCCAGCACGCCAACGGTTAATAGCTGTACTGCGGCGATGATAAGTATCATGCCGAGGGTCAGCAGGGGGCGATTGCCAATGTCTTCGCCGAGGAAAAGCTTGATAAAGCCCAAGTAGCCGAATATCGCGGTGCCAAGGGCGCCGAGGGTGAGACCGATGCCACCAAAGAAGTGTCCAGGTCGAGACTCGTAACGGAGAAAAAAGAATACAGAAATAAGATCCACGACTACTGCTGCAACTCTCGACAGGTTGTATTTGGATTTACCTGCGACGCGGGGGTGGTGTCGCACGGGTACCTCGGCTATGCGCGAGGCCCGGGTGGTAACGGCAACCCAAGCGGGTATGAAACGATGCATATCGCCATACAGTGACAGCCTTTTGATTGCATCCGCACGATAGGCTTTTAATGAGCACCCGTAGTCACGCAGACGTATGCCCGTAACCCGGCCAATGATGCGGTTGGCGACGAATGAGGGCAGCAGTCGAGTCAGCGCTTTGTCTTGACGGTTTTTACGCCAGCCCGAAACCATATCCAGATCTTGCTTGAGCAACTCATCAAGGAGCATGGGTATGTCTTGGGGATCGTTCTGCAGATCGCCATCCATGGTGACCACTAATTCGCCACGGACGTGATCCAGACCAGCTTGCATGGCTGCGGTTTGTCCAAAGTTGCGGTTCAATTCAAAAGCGCGCACGTGATCGCCAAATCGCTCGCGTGCCTCTTTGAGGCGCAACCATGTTGCATCAGACGAGCCGTCGTCAACGATGATCAGTTCCCACGGGTGCGCGTATGCTTGCATGGCCTCGTGCACTTGTTCCACGAGAGGATGAACGTTGTCTTCTTCGTTATAAACGGGCACGACGATGGACAAACTTTGCGAATCGTTAAAGCTCATGGGGGTTACCTTAATAAGAGCACGGCATTTAAAGTCCAATTCTAACACGGCTAGCAGGGTTCTCCGGAATTCTCATGGCGGTTTGAGCGAGGTAAAGTGGACGGATGCGCGGCTCTATTCGACAAAAAATCAGCTTAAGTCAGTTGTTCGGCATCTTAATTGCGTTGGGCTACTGTCTGCTGATCGAGTTGTGGCTGGGTTGGCGTGTCGTGCTCACGCCTCTATTCGGATTGCCAGCGTTATTGCTGGTGCAAATGTTAGCGTTACTGATACTCACATATATCGTTCGCGCGCTGCGCCTGTACAGCTACTTTTTTAGCGACATCAAGCGTCGCTTTGGGTTGATGCTGGCAATAATGCTCACCCACAACCTATTTAATCATCTGTTACCTGCGCGCTTAGGCGAAGCAAGTTTGCCACTGTTACTGCGCCGGCATGTAGATGTTGATTTGTTACGGGGCACCAGTGCGTTGCTGTGGTTTCGATTTTTAGATTTACATACGCTTGTTACTCTGGCCTTAGTGGCAGTGTTCGTTGTGCCAGAAAGTACTCAGTTGCCAGAGTGGTTTTATTTTTTCGAAGATTCGCGGGGTGCCATCGCGCCACTACTTATTGGGGCGTTCGTACTTATACCGCCAGGCATGTATTTGCTCACAAGACGCCGAAATGGAGAGCTGTCGGAGCGGGCCTCGGGTTGGCGTAAATTGCTAAATCGACTGCTCAGCGGGTTGCCCGCGCGCACTACAGATTTTTGGCTAAGTTGGATATGGACCTGGCTCACTTGGCTCGTCAAGTTGTTAACGTTGGCATGGTTGCTGGCTAATTTGCTGTCCATTTCCTGGGCCGCTGCATTACTTGGTGTTAGCGGGGGTGAATTGACAGCGGTTCTACCGATCCATGCGCCGGGCGGTTTTGGTACCTATGCGAGCGGTATTGTCGCAGCATTGATACCCTTTGATCTTGACTTGAACGCGGCACTGATTGCTGCAGCGAATACCCACCTTGTTTTATTTTCAGCGGCCCTGGTCAGTGGGGTGGTTGGTTGGCTACTGCTGCAGCGGGACAATAAAAACTAGACCCTTTATCGGGAATATTGTCACTTTTGTCGTCTTAATAGATGCGAGAATCGCAAATGTGCTTAGTGTGGTTTGATAAATTCGTCCAAAGGACTATTTTTTATGCCACTCAACGCGTTGTTATTGACCGACGGGATTCTCAGTCATAGCCACCAAAGTCGCGGGCTACTGCGCACCATATCGTCATGCGTTGCTCTTTCCATCCAAGATTTTTCAGTACAAATGCATTCAAACTGGATGCGTGGGTTTTTGCGTAAAGCGTTGACGATGAGTTCTGATGAGTCTCTAAGTTGGGCCGCACATTGCTTTAACTGGCCGGCCTGTGAATATCGAAAACCCGACCTCATCGTTTCTGCAGGGAGCGAGACCATGTTGGTGAATGCGGTACTCGCTAAGCGTTATCAGTGCGATAACGTATTTATTGGCGGCCAGAACGGCGTTCGTGCCGAGTGGTTTAACGCTGTTTTGACGCTAGATGCGCCGATTTTGGCGAATGCGATCTCATTGATCTTGCCGCCATCAAGGCTAACCCCTGATGTAGTTAATGATGCCTATGCGACTTATCAGGCCGCAGGTGGAAGCCACAAAGGCGGCTGTTGGGCTATGATCGTCGGCGGTGATGGCAGCGGCTGTCATTACACTGATGCAGAGTGGCGAATGCTGACCGATGGCATGAACCAACTCGCAAAAGCTCACAAAATTAAGTGGTTAGTTGTGACCACGCGACTGACTAGTAGCTCTGTGCAGGAGCGTCTCAGGCAAGATTTAAAACCGTCATATGTGGAGTCCATTAGTGCCTATGGTTTGGGGCCTGATGATCCGCTGCCCTTGCTCGCCGCCCGCGCCGAGCGAATTTACTGTGGTGTGGAACACTTGCCGATACTGTTTGACAGCATTGCCTCGGGAAAGCCGACCCTGGCGCTATTACCAGAACTCGATAGGCTCAATCAGCGAGTCCACCATTTGCTTAAGCTCCTGTGCCAAGAACGTTTTTTGTCTGTGCTCAAGATTGAAGAACTGCCCTTTGGGCGCACTGCGCGGCTGGCGTTACCACTGCCCGAAATGCTATTGCGCAAAAATACGCAGCTCTTTAGTCAAATGTGCAGGCTCTGTCCGAGCTTAGCTGACGTTTCCTAACGTTATTAGTTCATACGATAAAGGTCTTGGCAGATGTTCATGATGCCTTGGGTGTTGTCTGTGGATCGGGCACAATATGCGATTCGATGAAATTAGGTCCAGGTACTATGAAAGACGAAACGATCGCTATTCACGGCGGCTATACAACTGATCCAACTACCCATGCGGTAACGGCGCCAATTTACCAAACCGTCGCTTATGAGTTTGATGATGCCCAACATGGGGCCGATTTGTTTGATTTGGCGGTGCCCGGCAACATCTACAGTCGTATTATGAATCCGACCTGCGATGTTCTGGAGCAACGGGTGGCAGCCTTGGAAGGCGGTATCGGAGCGTTGGCGGTATCAGCAGGCAGTGCGGCGATCAATTACGCGATCCTCAATCTTGCATCAGCCGGAGACAACATCGTAGCGGTTCCACAATTGTACGGTGGTACCTATACGTTGTTCGCACATATGTTGCCGAGCCAAGGTATTGAGGTGCGCTTTGCAGCTGACGATTCGGTTGCAGCACTCGAGGCGCTCATCGACGAACGTACTAAGGCGGTCTTTTTAGAGACTATTGGTAATCCCGCCGGAAACATCGTAGACCTTGCCGCAGTTGCAAAAATGGCTCGCAGTCATGGTGTCGCAACGATTGCGGACAATACGGTTGCATCGCCCGCGCTGCTGAAGCCGATCGAGCATGGGATCGATATTGTTGTGCATTCGCTGACCAAGTATATGGGTGGCCACGGCACGACCCTAGGTGGAATCATTGTCGACTCCGGCCAGTTCCCTTGGGCTGAGCATGCACAGCGCTATCCAGGTATGAATACTCCAGAACCCAGTTATCACGGTGTTGTTTATACCGAGGCTTTCGGGCCTGCGGCGTATATTGGCCGGGCTCGTACGGTGCCGTTGCGTAATACTGGTGCGGCGTTGTCGCCGTTCAATGCCTTTCAACTGTTGCAAGGTATTGAGACCTTAAATTTGCGTATGGAACGACATTGCGCGAATACTCAGGCGGTTGCCGAATATCTGCAAGGCCACGCTAATGTTGAATGGGTGAGATACGCTGGGTTGGCGGATCATCCTCATCACGCACTCGCGCAGCAATATATGGGCGGCAAGGCTTCCGGAATCTTGACCTTTGGGGTCAAGGGTGGATTCGACGCGGGAGTTAAATTCTACGACGCGCTAAAACTGTTCAAGCGTTTGGTGAATATTGGCGATGCTAAGTCATTGGCCTGCCATCCGGCATCCACTACCCACCGACAGCTAACTGAAGACGAGCAGCGAGCGGTGGGTGTTGCGCCGGAAGCGATACGACTATCCGTGGGTATCGAGCACATCGACGACATTCTCGAAGATCTGAATCAGGCTTTGGCCACTTAATACTGATTGAAGTATTACGTTTCAACTGGGGCATAACTGCCTCAGTTGAATAACGTAATCCAGTCAAGCATGGTCCGTGACAGTTCGGTTAGCCCGCTTAAGAACGGTAAGCCGGCTAGGCTTAAAACTACCAGTGCAAGAAAAATACCGGTGCCGAAGCGCGCGTTGGCATGGCGGTAGCGCTGTGCCCAGCGCGCAGGCAGTAAGTGCGGCAGGATGTAGTGCCCATCCAATGGGCCGAGCGGGATCAGATTGAAGAGCATCAGCAGCAGGTTGATCTGTGCCAGTAGGGTGAAAAATACCAACGGCCCCTGATCTTGCCAGCCACTCTCCCATAACCAAACGAATGTGTTCCAGGTCACAAGGGCAAGTAATAGATTCATCGCTGGACCGGCTAAAGCCACCCATAGATCAGCGCTGGCACGGCGGTAGTTGCGCGGATCAGTGGGCACAGGCTTGGCATAGCCGATGCCGATGAGGGCCACCATGGTCAGGCCAACTGGATCAATGTGGGACAGCGGGTTTAATGTTAGACGACCGGCTCTTTCCGCGGTGTCGTCGCCAAACCACTTGGCGACCAATGCGTGGCCGAATTCGTGGAAGCTCAGGGATAGAACCAAGGCGATTAGAAGCAGCAAAAACACGGCGAATTGGCCTTGCATCAGCAATGACAGCATTTTTCCCTACCTCGTTTGTTCCGTGCATAGGCATTGGCTAGCCGTTAACGGCGCACTATCATGGCAGCCCTAGGACGCACTGCGAGCGTTGAGGGCGAACAATCAAACATACATTAAAAGTTTGGCGATTTCTTGATGGCAAGCCGGGTCATGAAAAGCAAACTCAGGGCCTAGTACAAGGGCTGAGAGAACTGGCCGAGATCGATGTGCGCGATGTGCAGTGGCCTGCCGATGCCAAGGCTTTAAATTCTGACTGGCAGTTGCGTGCGGCGGCACCCGACTTAATCATTGGTGCCGGCCATCATCTGCATAAACCAATGTTGCGTACGCGTTGGCATCTGGGTGGGCGTTGTGTGGTATTGATGCGGCCCTCGCTGCCGACGTTCTTATTCGATTTAGCCTTGGTGCCAGAGCATGACCGTGTATGGGTGTCGCGCAATGTCGAGCCGACGCTGGGTATGCTTTCGCCTTCCCAAGTTAGCGAGTCCGATCCGCAGCGGGGGGTTGTATTGCTGGGGGGCATAAGTAAACACTTTCACTGGTCGAATGAGGACGTTGCTCGGCAGGTTCATAAAATTGTCGCTGAGGCGCCGCAGCAGCAATGGCAGATCATTGATTCCCGGCGCACACCGAATGAACTGCGCGAGCATTTGCAGTTACCCGATTATGCTAAGTACGTGCATTGGCGCGACACCCAACCCTCATGGTTAACTCATCAACTCAGCCGCAGCAGTGCAACGTGGGTATCTCCCGATAGTGCATCCATGGTATATGAGGCGCTATCTTTTTCGGGCCGAGTTGGAGTGATTGAGTTGCGCGCAAGACGTCGCAGTAACAAGTTAGCCAATGGCGTGAGGCGTTTGCATGCATTGGGCTATGTCGGTCAGTCAGCTAAGGGGCCCTTGTCCGAACAAAACTTAAATGCTGTTGCGCTGGCTGAGCACCGGCGCTGTGCCAAACTCATCCTGCAGCGTTGGTTTTCTGAGTTACTCACGCAAGAAGTGACCTCGGCGAGTCACAGCGGGGGCGTAAAGTGACTGTGCCGTTACGGGTTTGCTTGCTCAGTGACGGTGTGCCCGGGCATGTTAATCAGGCACGCGGGTTGGTGAGGCGCATCGCCGCCATTCAAGAGGTGGACTGCCAAGAAATCACGGTACCGATGCGTTTGCCGTTCCTCAGGCCGCTATTGCGACTGGTGCAAAATAGTCGTCGCTCTGGGGCCTATCGACTTGCACGCTTAATCTATGCATCTTGGCCCGATTTGGATGAGGCCCCCGAACTTATTATTTCTGCCGGTGGCAATACATCCTTTGTTAATGCGCTGCTGGCGCAGCAGCTGGGCAGTGCGAATTTTTTTATGGGCTCGCTACGAGGATTAGATGCGGAATTATTCAGTGCAGTATTTACTCTGCAGGCGCTGGAACATCCCAATGGTGGTGCGCTGAAAAATAATATTGTCATGCCGATCTTGCCGTCGAATAACGACCCTGATGCTGGGCGAGAAGAAGCCGAAGTTGTACGTCAGCAGTATCCGGGCTGTGTCTTTGGTGCGGTATTACTCGGTGGTGATGGTTCGGGCTATCGTTATAAAGACCGGGACTGGGAGCAACTGGCCGCGGCCATGAATGTCCTAAGTCAGGAACAAAAGGTCATTTGGTTGCTGACTACATCGCGTCGCACTGGTCGGCGTGCAGAGGCTGTCTTACGAGGCTTGCTCAACCCGGAAATTCTGGCTGAGGTTGTATGGTTCGCCGATCGCCCGCGCAATCGCAATGCTATGTTCTTGCAGGCTGCAGACTTTGTATTATGCGGTGAGGACAGTATGTCTATGGTGCACGAAGCGCTGGCTGCGGATGTGAAGGTGGTTACCCTGAGTCCGAAGTTAGCTAATCCGCCAATGCGGTATGCGGATAAGATTAAGCGGCTTTATGCAGACGGCTATTTGCAGTGTTGTTCGATTTCAGCACTTGGAGCGCTGCAGGTTTCGGCGGTTGGTAATACGCGCTCTCATCAGCAGCGTGAATGGCGAAGCGTTATTGAGCAGTCTCTTAAGCCGCTGCTGGAGCGTATTCGACAGACCAATGACCCAGATACGCCCTAGTGCCAATCCCGATGTCTTAAGCTTTATCGTTGAGTAGACGCTCATAGACGTTGAGTGTTTGCTGCTGCATGCGTTCAAGCACAAAGGTATTGGGCGATGGCTGCGCGGATTCGTCAGCAAGTAGGGACTGCGTTTTGGCAGCAAGTGCAGCCTCATCGGCGCTAGGTACTAAGCCCTGTGGAAATAATTCGCCAACGCTTTCGGCTGCGCCGCCATAAGCCCATGCGACTACGCGCTTGCCCAGGCTAAGGGCCTCGATCATTGTGCGTCCAAAAGGTTCGGGCTGGGTCGAGAGATTATAAATAATACTGCACTGGCTCATGACTTCTCGAATGTCCTGGCGGGCGCCTAAAAATGTTACTCGGTTTTCGATGCCCAGTTGGCGAGTGAGTTCATGCAGTTGGTGAAGAAAGCGCTGCTGTTTCTTTTCTGCGCCGCCAATTACCAGGCCATGTATGTCCGAGTCTTGTTTAAGGTTGGCAATTAAGCGTAAAAAAGTCTCGTGCCCCTTCCAACGACTAACGCGACCAGGCAGCGCCAAGAGATTGCGGCCAATCAGTTGCGGATGTTGCTGTTGCCAGTTAGTTAGCCATTCACTCGTTGGCTGATAATCTTTGGGGAATGATAATGGATCGACTCCGCGATGAATGAGTTGAATGCGCTCTGCCGGTACGTTCGGATAATTTTGCAAAATGTAGTCGCGTACATTTTCTGAAATGGCGATCACTATTTCGCCCTTAGTCATCACAGCGCTGTATTTATTTACCGAATAGCGACCGTGCACTGTGCTCACCAGCCGCGGTCGCGCATGTTGAGGCATACCGCGCCAAGCTAGATAGATCAGCCACGCAGGGAGTCTCGAGCGCACATGCACTAGGTCGTAGTTTTGCAGCAGCTCGCGCAAAGGCCGTACCAGTTTTAAGCTAACGAGGGATTTGCGGTGCACGGGCAGTGTTATGTGGTCACTGCCTTCTGCGATCAGTTGTGTAACCATAGGGCCACCATTAGACAGCACGGTAGATTGATAGCCCGCCGCAACCAGTGCACGGCCGATTTCTAGTGTGCCGCGCTCGACGCCGCCCATATTGAGCGCCGGCAGTACCTGCAATATTGATGGTTTCAACGAAATGTCCTCATGGGCATCAAGAGTACATGGATTGAGGAGTGGCGGACATGCGCGTAGCGCAAATTATGGCTGGGCAAGAGGCCGGTGGGGCGGAGCTATTTTATGCGCGCCTCACGTCTGCACTGGCTCAGGATACAGACCTAAATCAAATTGCAATTTTGCGCCCGCATGCCCGCTGGCTTGAAATGCTCGAGTTGGCGGAGGTACCGACTAAGACTCATAGATTTGGTGGTCGCCTGGATGTGCAAACAAAGCGCCGGATGCGTGCTCAGTTACAGGCATTTGAGGCGGATGTAGCACTCAACTGGATGAGTCGGGCCGCACGTTTTTGCCCCAGTGGGGCATGGACCACTGCTGCACGTCTTGGTGGCTACTATTCGCTCAAGTACTACCAGCAATGTCAGGCCTTTGTCGGTAACACTGAAGGCATCTGTGAGTACTTGCGCAAGCATGGGGTGCCTAGTGAGCGTGTTCATTACATTCCAAACTTTATCGATGAACGGCGGTTATCTGCAGATGACGCAATCGAGTTCCCGGCAACAAAACGAGACGACGCGCCGGTATTGTTGGCGGCGGGTCGTTTGCACCGAAATAAGGGTTTTGATGTCCTCATCGAGGCACTAAGCGCAGTTCCCTCAGCAACATTGTGGCTGGCTGGAGATGGGCCGGAACAAGTTAATTTGGCGCAGTTAGCGGAACGTCTGGGCGTTCGTGATCGGATAGAATTTTTAGGTTGGCAAGACGATTTGCGGCCGTATTTTCAACGCGCTGATGTTTTCGTTTGCTCCTCGCGTATCGAACCACTGGGCAATATTGTGTTAGAGGCTTGGTGGCATGGGTGTCCGCTGGTGGCTGCGCGTGCTGCAGGCCCCGTGGAGCTGATTACCGATGGCATTAACGGCTCACTCTGTGATTTAGAAGATGCGCCGGCTATGGCCCAAGCGATAATCCATTTGCTCGACAGTGCAGGACAGCGGCAGGACTATGCGGCGGCGGGGCAAGCAGCTTATGCGGCGGGTTATAGCCGCGCCCAAGTGATTGCGCGTTATGAGCAATTTTTTGATGAGATTAAGCCCTAAAGACTTGATCCTGCCAGCAATAGTCTGCCGAGTAGGGCAAATTAAACGTGGTTTCGATGATGAACTGGGCAATACGCTGGCCGCTGAATTCCGTTTGATAAAAGTGCCGGCCCTGACTTGCCCGAGTTTTTCGCGCGGCGTCGTCATGGTGAAAGTTGCGTAGCTGTTCTTGTAGTTCTGCATCGTCGGAAAAAAATACCGCCTCGGAGTTGCTGAAAAAGCGTTGATAACCCGAGGCGCTATGCAGGAATGTAAGTATACCGTTGCCCATGAGTTGGGATATCCGAGCGGATGAATACAGGTAATCACCCTCGTAGCGATTCAGATTTAAAGCCATTTTGCTGTCGGCGAGCGCATGGTCATAGGCGATCCCCCATAGCGGCGGATTACCGTGCATGCCAAATACCCCAAAACGCATATCTGTTAGCTGGGTTTTAAGATTGGCGACTTGGGCAACCCTTGGATCATCAGGTTTGCCGATGCCGCAAAACAGCACATCCCAAGTGAAGTCCTGCTTGCGTGAGTTGTCTTGGTTCTCAACAGCGGGATCGCAGGGGTTTG
>Ga0163111_10002921_pt1 | contig 10935 bp, 8 predicted proteins | sample CRUFie1St18metaG_FD_109645 | JGI IMG/M metagenome (GOLD analysis project Ga0163111, IMG submission 109645) | Marine microbial communities from the Costa Rica Dome - CRUD Field 142mm St18 metaG | ecosystem: Environmental > Aquatic > Marine > Oceanic > Photic zone | place: Costa Rica: the Eastern... | reverse complement strand
ATTTGCGCGACCAGCTGCATCCCGACTTCCAAGCTAGCTTGCTGTTCCAATTGTTCAAATTGAGCCCTAGGTATCTCAAGTTGTGCAGCCTCTTCACGCTCACCATATGCGCGTTCAGGAGATAGGGTAAATTCACGAGTTTCGCCTTTTTGAGCGCCCATAATTTCTTCTTCAAACCCAGGAATCATCTGTTTGTGACCTACCAAGAAAGTCAAAGGTTCCCTTCCTTCACTGCTATCAAAGACTTCACCGCTGTCAGGCAATGTTCCATTGTAGTGTACGCTTGCTACCATATTTTCTTTTACAATTATATCAGTCATGTAATCACCTTCTTGTTGTCATTCGAGATACAAGATCTCGTAGTTCATCTGCCACCTCACGAGGTAGGATGTTGTCAACCACTTTAGATTCGATAAACTCAAAGGAATCATTGACGCTAATCCGTTCTCCTTTTGCCCAGACTTGCCCTAAGATATTTGAGCGATGTTCAACTTCAACCATTTCTGTATCAAGTATTTCTTTTGCAGCGTACTTGAATTCAAGATATTTTTGTCGATTCAATTTCTTTTCTTGCTTTTGACGGCCGCCACCTTTTTTATCACCACGGCGCTTTTTTCGCCTACGGTCGCCAGATGGTTTTTGTACATCAGTTTGGATCTTTTTGAAAACGTCATTTCTACCTGTCACTGCCGCTCTTGGTGCATTTGATATTTGAGTTTCAGCGGCAGTCGATGCGACGGGTTGTGCAGAAACAAATTCGATTGATGGCTCTACGATCTGTTCAGCATTTTCGACTTTGGTTGATTGTGTATCAGGTCTTTGGGCCTTTGCATTTTCTCGAGAGGCCAGCGATTTTCTTCGCAGTTCAGCCAATCGGTCTTCTTTTGAAACCTTAGGCTTTGTTTCTTGCTTTTTCTCTATAGTGTTCGTAATGCTTGGCTCAGGGCCATTCTTTGGTGTCTTTGAGTTGTCGACAACACGGCTTGGCTCTTGATTGCCAAGTCGATTCAGTGCTTCTTGCCTCCGTTTTGCCAATTCACTATGGGCATTTTGTGAAGACTGTTGATTGTTTTGTTGAGGTCGAGTATGTGAAGATTGTCGACGGTTACTCTGAGATCCCTCGTTCCTGCGCTTGTTTCTTTGTGCGCTTGCATCTCGGGCAAACGGATTGAAGGGCTCATCTTTTTTCCGTCGTTCACCAGCGATAAGTAATTCCCCCAAACCAGTGTCGTTGTTGACTACTTAAAAACAATTAGCGTATATTCACTCTATACGGCCCACGAGACTTCGGTTTGGTCAGTTCTTAGATACTGATCAATGGCGCTGTCAGAGTATTCTGTCACACGACCATTTTCAAGTTCAATATGGCCGAGCAAAGCAATCATCGTTCCATTATCAATACAATACATCCTAGGGGGTGCATGAGATGTTGAATCTCTTTCGGATGCCATTAACTCGCACATCTCCCTTAGACGCGAATTACAGGCGACTCCACCGCCCAGTAGTAATTCTGTTTTACCCGTATGTGATAGCGCACGCTCAGCAATTTCAACGCATGCAGCAAAAGAGTGTTCTTGCAGTGACCAACATACTGCACCAAGTTCAGCCCCATTGTCAATCAATCGTTGTGCTGCAGTCATAATTCCAGAAAATGCAAGGTCCATTCCTCGAACAGCAAATGGCAATTCAAGACCATTTAATGAGGGATTTTCGTTCTCCGAAAGCCACTCATTAGCTAACTTTTCAATCACTGGCCCACCAGGGAATGGAATTCCTTGGTTACGAGCAAACTTGTCCAGCATATTCCCTATGCCGATATCGAGTGTTTCTCCTAAAACTCTGTACTTCCCATCCAAGTGAGCGATGACTTGTGTATTTCCGCCTGAAACATAGAGTAGGACAGGGTCTTGACAGCCACATTGTTGCCGCCCAATCTCGATGTGAGCTACGCAATGATTGACTCCAATTAACGGCACATCAAGCATACTCGACATACCTCTAGCAATCGCAGCACCAACGCGTAAACAAGGTCCAAGACCAGGACCCTGTGAATAGGCGATTGCACAAATGTCACGAACTGAAAGATTGTATTCTTGAAGCAGTTTTTCAAATAATGAGTGAGCGACATCTTTGTGGTGGTCAGCAGCTTCACGTGGATGAATACCGCCTTGGTCTGGTCTTACAGTATCAGAGAAGGCTGGGTATGGGATTCCATTACTGTCAACCAATCCAAAAGAGAGAGTGTGTGCAGTCGATTCAATTCCTACAGTCCATCCAGGCATCGCAATCAGTAATCCGAGAGAGCCATGGTTCTTCAACCCCCAGCATGTAGCAACTCTATGCGGACCGTATATTTGGACATCGGGCCGCTGGTCCATCTCTCTGGAAAAGGCGTATTGAGTGGCCTTGAAATGTCCGATGCCGATCAATATGTTTCTCAATCTGGGTTGGGATTGGTAGTACAGGACGGTTGTATTGAATCAATTCAAGATTCAGAAATTCTAGAAGATGAATACGGATCACCAACATATGAACACAATTCGAATTTCGAGGTCGTATCTCTCGAAGGAATGGCAGTAATTCCTGGTTTCGTCGACGGACATACGCACCTCCTTTGGGCAGGCGATCGGTCACGAGAATTGTCTTGGAGACGTTCCGGGATGACATACCAGCAAATTTCTTCAATGGGTGGAGGTATTCAAGATACTGTTCGTTCAACACAAAAGGCGTCCGATGACGCATTACTTCAACTGGGATATGAACGAATGCGGACTGCACTCCGTTCCGGAACTACTCATATGGAGGCAAAGAGCGGATATGGTTTGAGTACTGAATCCGAATTAAAACTTCTAGAAATCTCCAATGAATTGCAAAATATAGGCCATCTGCCATCTTTGGACATAACATGGTTGGGGGCACATGACATTCCAAAAGGTAAGAATTCAAAGGAATATCTTGACGAAATATTATCTGAGCAACTGCCTTGCGTACTTGAACAAGGTTTTGCCCGTTCAGCGGATGTTTTTTGTGAACCGGGATGGTTCGATATTGAAGAATCTGAACAGATACTTCGTGCTTCAAGAGAGGGCGGTTTGGCTCTTCGAATGCACATCGATGAATTCAAGGATGGCGGCGGAGGTGATTTGGCTGCGGAACTCAAGGTCGATACCGCAGATCACGCCCACTACACTTCTGATGAGGCGCGCATAAAAATGAAGAATGCCAATGTGTTAACAGGATTCCTTCCGGGCACTCCTTACTCGATGGGAGTAGATTGGCCCAATTTCAATCATGTAACTGAAATGGATGTGCCTTGGAGTATTGCCACAGATTTCAATCCAAACTGCAAGATTCTAAGCCCTACCTTCTTGGGTTCACTTCTTGTTCAGAGATGCTCAGTAGACCCCCTCGCAGCTTTAATTGCTTCCACTCGAAATCCCTCCGAAGCAACACCTCACCCGTCTGGAAATATCCACGGACGAATTGAGGTTGGAGCAGTTGCTAATTTCAATGTACTTTCTACGCCTTATTGGGAATCATGGTGTTTACAACCATCACACCCTCCTATCAAGTCTACCTGTCTAAATGGAGAACTCATCCATCACTGATTTACGATTAATTTCCTATTCAAACTTTTAAAAATTAATAGCATTATGAGAGGGATTTAATTGAAAATCAAAAATGTACTTGTTGAAACTGTAGTATGTTCAGGAGCCAAGGGCAAAGAAGCTCGAATGAAGAGAATGCTTGAAGCGCGACAGGAATTCAAACGAAGACAAAAGGGGTGTATCTCTGCTTGGATCGGTAAATCAATAGACGGGCAATCTCTTTTTCTTGTACACACCATTTTCGAAGACAAAGGCTCATGGAAAAGAATTTCACAGATGGTAGCAGATTCCTTAGATGCCAAAGATGGTGGTTTGGAAGGAGTATTTGGTGGTCCGCCACTGGTTGGAATGTTTGAAACTCCCCTTGAATCATTATCATTTCACAAAAACTCTGGAATCCAGTAGATTTGCACTGTATGTTACGTCGTATAATGTATGTTATACGACATATTGGTAATATGGGTCTGGAAATATTTTTGAAATTAGGAAAAAATAGAGTGCAGTACATCGTTTAACGCAAAACAAGTCTTAACAAGTGCAACAAAATGAAAGATTTTAGCTTCAAGTAGGGGGTCCGAAGCGGAAATAAAGCAAAATATGCTAGGTTCGAGGTCTGTGTGAGTATTAAGTTCAAGTACTTGCTACTTAACCAGAATACATGGCAGTTGTCGAAGGTTTTTGCTTGAAGTGTAAAACTTATGGCCCCATCAAAGATGGCCAGTTTATCAAAATGAAAAATGGGCGCACTCGAATGGCTGGTTCTTGTTCACAGCCGAACTGCAGTGGTCGTATTTCGAAGATCGTCAGTTGATTTCTTCTATCCTTACCGATGTGGTTTAATACACCGTTTCACTGGCAAGACTACCTAGGGCTCGTGGTCTAGGGGTTTATGACGTTGCCTTGACATGGCAAAGATCGAGAGTTCGATTCTCTCCGAGCCCACCAAACCATTCATCTAATGTTTTATTGCTAATTGCTATTTGAAAAACAATTATCATTTTAATTTTTCAAAAAGTAGGAATTCTATTTTCAATCAGATAAAATTTCAGGTTTCGGAATATCAAGCTCATCCGGATCTACTTTAGAGAGGGGTCTTTCATCTTCTTCAACAGAAAAATCGGTCGAACCACCTTCCCATGTTGCTATCTCTTCTACTTCTTGAAATTCTTCATCTGGAATTGCATGGTTATCGGATAAAGAGTATACTGTTGGATCGATAACTTCCCGCTCGTTCACTATCCCTGGGGGTGGTGCATCCCTTTCCTCAAGATGAATTCCTGAATGGAAAGTTCCACATTCTGAGCAGCGAATTGAACCCTTTTGCTCTATGCAGCCACAAACTGGGCACACAACTTTACCCTTGAGAACATCTAGAACATCAACTGAAGCCATATTTTCACTCCAAGAACATATCTTCTTGGTAACCGGTAATAAGGTCGCCCGTACCGTCTTCTTCAATGGTCACGGTTTCCTCATCATCATCAAATTCAATGATGGTCCCGAACACTTCTTCATCCTCAAATGCCAGCCCGATATGGGATCCAATATCGATTTCGTCATCTTCCTCATCAGAATCTTCATCGACCTCTTCTTCAGAATCATCGTATTCATCTTCGGAATCATCAGGTGTGTCCTCGCTTTCGACATCTTCATCTTCAGACGTATCTTCATCAATTTCGGACTCATCAGAATCTTCATCTCCTGAACTGCTACGTGCTTCTTCTGAATCATCGTTCACTTCTTTCATCGCCTTAACACGTTCTCTCCATCCGCGTACAATGAACAAATGCATGAAAAGTGAGCCAGTGAGGCCTATTAACCCTAGTATCATCATCATGATGCCGTCCCAATAGAAACCGGCAGGCATTGAAGTGGCATCGCCTGAGAAAGGAGTTAGTGAATTACGGCACTCGCCGACCTGCACTTCAGGGTCACAAGGATATATGTCTCCTTCGCTAATACCTTCAAATCCAATTTTGTAAGGAGTTTCTAAGGCGACGTTACCGCCTGAACCGTCAACGCCAAGAGGTCCGATTCCACCAAATCCATTGATCAACCATGCTGCAATGAAGAGGCCGAAACCAAGGTGGATAAGTGGCCAGACCACATCGTTCCACTTCTTACTCATCATTTTACGCTCTAAATCTGAAGGGAAAGTATTCTCTTCTTTGGTCGACAGGCGACTGTCTTCATCAACAACATCTTCAGCATCATCAAGTGATTCAAGGGCGCTTACAAATTCAATAATATCTATTGAACCATCATCGTCATCATCAGTACTGTTCAAGAACGATTGAATGTCTTTTTCAGACACTTCTTGGTCGATAAGTTCCGAAATTGATTGTGTAAATTCATGAATTGATACTTGTCCATTACCATCCTTGTCCATGGCGTTGAAGAAAGAATTAGGGGAATCTCCAGTCTCATCCATTGCATCAGAAATAAGTTGAAGAATTGAGTCTGAATCCGTAATTTCTTCTTCGAGTTCGTCAATGACATCATCCATGTCCGGTGTAGTGGAATCATCAGATACAATGCCAAGATTGAGTGCTTCCAATGCTTCAATAAGCTCCATGGGATCAATATTGCCGTCATCATCTTGATCGATGCCTTGAAGGATGGAGTATACTGAAGATGAATCAAGTTGTTCGCCAAGAATCTTTTCAATTCCTTTTTGCAGTTCAGGACCCATTATCATTCCACTGGAGTCGGTATCCATTGTTTCAAAGACTTCACGTATAGTCAAACCTTGCGCAACAATCGCCATTCCAAGATTCATCAGGGCCTCATCGGAAGAGAATTCCTCTACCGTTTCATCAATTGACTCTTCAGAATCATCATCTTGTTCTTCTTCATCAAGCGTTTCATCACTTGATTCTGCATCATCATCCGACTCTTCTTCATCTGAATCGTCATCAATAGAATCATCGACATCTTCAACCTCAGATGATTCGACTTTAGCAACTACAGCAGAAGGTTCTTTCTTTGGAGCCGATACAGGAGTAGGTAACTTATCTCCAGTAATTGTTTCATGGAGTTCAGAGAGATCAATTTGGCCGTCTCCATCTTCGTCAATGATTTCGACAAGCCGTTCAACTTGTGAGGGGGGTAAATCTGCCAAGTTCAAGCTAAGTAGTCCGGTTTTTAGTTCAACTGAGTCGATGAGATTATCGTTATTGGTGTCGAATTTTTTAAACAAAGTAGGGATTGTAATCCCAGTGGTTTCCAACCACTTCGCCAATACGTCAACAACATCATCCGCGACAAATATTGCGCCACAGTGCGGGCATTTGGTTGAATCGAGCGGCACAAGCCCTTGGCAAGCACCACATTCACCCAGCGCTTCATCAGAAACTCCGGAAAAGGAAATGCCACATTCTGCGCAATTTTCTGAATTTAGCGGAACAATTGCTCTACATGCGCCACATTCAGCCATAGCGATATCTTCTTTGGTCTCGTCGGACATTTCCACACCTGTTCTCCCGAGTGCATCTTCGGATATAATGATTCATAGACTTTGAATGATGAACCCCCAAATACGAGAGCATACATGGTGCGGGGTATTGGGATGGAAAAAGGAAATATTTTCACTACCGAATTCATCGATGACGATGCAACATTGGCTTGGGTTGACAAACACTCTCATTCTACGAAAGAGCACATTCTTCTCCTTTCAAGGCTCCCGCATCGCAGGCTTCTGGAACACATTGACATCAACACTGTAGAGGCATATTGGCTCACTGAGCGCGTAACTGATGGCTCAGTACGACCAAATCTTGATGAAATATTAGACCTCATAAAACGCCATTTGATTCACCACATGGGGCTTGTTGTTCTAGAAGGATTGGAATGGCTCGTCACTCAACACGGTGAAGACAATGTTCTCTCGTTTGTTCGAACACTTCGGGAATCCGTTCACAGAACACAGTGGACTATTGTAATCCCACTTCGCCCACTGGCCTTTGATAGCCTGTGGCTGGCTAGGCTTCGTAGAGAGGCGCCAGTAATTCATTTGGAGGAGCAAAATGTGTCGGCAGTTATTGAAAATACAGACGTCACCGAACCTCTTGACGCCCCCATAGACGCACCTGCTGAATTCGATATATTGGATGACGGTTCACCAAAATTAATCCACCTCACGCGATTACCAAAGATTGGATTTTCAAAATCAATATTGCGAAAGCGAATACTTCAATGGCGGAGAATGGGGTTGGATGTTTCCGAGGTAGAACCAGCAATGAATTTGCAGGATGGAGAGGACTACCAACTTTATGCAGTTGTAGAGGAAAAAGTTCGAATGGCAGTTGATATCGATTCTTATCTTGAGATGAATAAGGGCGATTTCTCTGCTTCGGAACTCGCAGCGGCGAGATTTAGAATACGTCAGCTTACTGGATTGGACGAAATGACATCGAGATATTTTTCATTTTAACGAGGTAAAAGACCGTTTTCTGCCTCAATTCGTGCCAGCCAAGAACTGTCAAGAAGTTGTTTGACAATAATTTGAAGGTCGGCACTTGTACTTCGATCTCCATCAAGAGGTTTTACTATAGAACGTACGCGATTATACAGAGCTTCAACGAATGCAGATGGCTTTGTATCATTCAGTTCTAAGGCTTCACAAGCAACAAGTAATTCACAAGCGAGAATCTCCGCTAGACGAGTTGTTGCTTGATAGAGATTCCATGCTGCAGTGGCGCCCATACTCACATGGTCCTCCTGGCCTGCTGATGTGGAAGTGGAAAAAATAGTACGTGGGGCCGCATGTCCATGTAATTCGGAGAGTGATGCGCCAGCAACATATTGAACAATCATAAGCCCTGATTCTAAACCCGAATTTTTTGCTAAAAACGGTGGCAAACCACTTCGTGCCGGGTCCAGAATTTGATCAATTCTCCTTTCTGAAATAGACCCCAACTCGAATATTGAAGCAACCATCGAATCAGCGGTAAGAGCGAGAACTTCCCCGTGGAAATTTCCTTGCGACACGACTTCATGAGGTCCTGGATTAGCATGGTCGGGGAAAATAAGCGGATTGTCCGTTGCACTGTTTAATTCTATAGCCAGTGTTGATTGCAGAGCTAGAAGTCTCTCATAGACGGCACCATGCACTTGAGGTGCACATCTGAAAGAATACGCATCTTGTACTTGATCACAGTTTGCATGGGAATCGACAATGGGGGAATTTTCAAGAATTTTTCGAATTCGGGAAGATACGAGAATTTGCCCGGGGTGAGGTCTTGCATCGTGTACGCGCTTATCGGATGGTTTGACGCTGGCTTTTCGTGCTTCAATGGATGTCGCAAGGCATAAATCCGCATAAACAAGCAAATCAGCAAGCCTACGTTCTGAAAGAGACAGATAACTGCATATCTGGCTGGTGCCATTAATCAGCGAAAGTCCATCTTTTGCCCTGAGTTCAAGCGGAATTAGGCCGTGTTCCTGAAGTTGTATTGCGGTATCTTCAACACCTCCATCAGTAGACAATACATGACCTTCGCCAATCAAACTTAGCGCCATATGAGATAAGGGGGCTAAGTCGCCACTCGCACCGAGACTTCCAATACGAGGTATGGCGGGAATGATATCGTGATTGAGAAAGTCAACCAGTTGGTTGAGTACATCCGGATGCACTCCTGAATTGCCTTTAGCGAGTGAATTTATCCTAACTGCCATCATAGCACGAACCGATTCCTTGCTCATCAAATCTCCAATCGCAGTGGCATGTGAGCGAACAAGATTCACCTGTAGTTTTGTCAAGTCACTTGGAGAAATGGATTGGTGAACTAAGGCGCCAAATCCAGTATTGATTCCGTAGACTGTTTCGTTTTCCGAAAGTATACGCTCGACTACTGAACGAGCAGATTGGACCCTAATCAGTGCGTCAGGAGAAATTGACACGGTGGTTTTACCGAGTGATATAAGTGAAACTTCACTGGAAGTAAGCGTAAATCCGTCGAGCGAAATATCTTGCATATTATTCACCATCATCTCTCATAAATTCAAGGATTTTTTCATCAACATGCTGAGGTAATGTCACTCGAAGGAGAGGTTCAGATTCCATCGCACGCCGTATAGCAAATTCAGCCTCAGTATTGCGAGCCCATGCACGACGTGCTACGCCGTTGTTCACATCCCAATGCAACATACGTTGAAGTTTTCTTTCGCATTCTTGTGAGCCATCAATGAGCATGCCAAATCCACCGTTGATAACTTCCCCCCAGCCAACGCCTCCTCCATTGTGTAGGCTAACCCAGGTGGCTCCTCGAAAAGCATCACCAACGAAATTTTGAACTGACATATCAGCAGTCAGAATAGAACCATCGCGTATATTGGCTGTCTCGCGGTACGGGCTATCGGTCCCAGATACATCGTGGTGGTCTCTTCCAAGCACGATTGGAGCGCTAATTCTTCCATCACCAACTGCCTTATTCATTGCTGAAGCAATACGTCTTCGCCCTTCATCATCAGCATACAGGATACGTGCTTGACTACCTACGACCATGTTGTTCGTACCAGCACTCCGAATCCAGCGGATATTATCGACAAGCTGCTGTCGAATTTCAACTGGTGCGGACTCAAGCATATCCTCAAGAACCTCACAAGCAATATCGTCAGTGAGTTGTAAATCATCTGGATCTCCTGAACAGCAAACCCATCGGTACGGTCCAAATCCATAGTCGAAACACATTGGGCCCATGATATCTTCGACGTAACTCGGGTATCGAAACGACTTCCCATCCTTTGACATAACATCTGCGCCAGCCCTACTGGCTTCCAACAAAAACGCATTACCATAGTCCCAAAAATACATTCCAGCATCTGCCAATTTATTCACTGCATCTGCGTGCCTACGCAATGTTGATCTTACTTCATTTGCAAATCGTTCTGGGTCTTCGGACAACATTTTCGATGCTTCATCAAAAGTAAATCCTGCAGGGAAATAGCCTCCTTGAAAGGGATTGTGAAGACTCGTTTGGTCGCTACCCAAATCAATTCGAATGCCACGGGCGAGAATTCTCTCCCATAAATCAACAATGTTCCCAATAAAGCCAATTGAAATCGGCTTTTTCGCCTCAGATGACTCAACCATTAGAGAAATGGCTTCGTCGACATTTTCACAAACTGTCGAAAGCCATCCTTGTTCAAGTCGCTTGAATGCAGCATGAGGATTCGATTCGGCAACAATACAAGACGCTCCTGCAATAACAGCCGCTTTGGCTTGTGCACCGGACATTCCCCCAAGACCAGAGGTGACAAAAGTGACGCCTTCAAGGCCTTCGTCGCCTTGAAGACCAAGATGATTACGTGCAGCATTTAACAGAGT